>Ga0213820_1000195_pt1 | contig 57031 bp, 53 predicted proteins | sample MC6MC0910MG_FD_179889 | JGI IMG/M metagenome (GOLD analysis project Ga0213820, IMG submission 179889) | Enriched soil aggregate microbial communities from Iowa State University, Ames, United States - MC6-MC0910-MG | ecosystem: Environmental > Terrestrial > Soil > Unclassified | place: USA: Iowa... | reverse complement strand
ATTATTTATTGTCCATTTTCCATACAGTGTTATATCCGATGTGACAATTTCTGTTGCAAAGTCCCACTTGGTTGTTAGGTCTGCATCTTTATACCACCCTACGAATGTATGCCCTGCTTTTGTTGGGGCAATTGGCGCTGTTGCTTTTTCGTTATAAGGCACAGTGGCTGCTGCCACTGGCGTTCCACCATTTGCGTTATATGTTACTGTGTAATTATTTATTGTCCATTTTCCATACAGTGTTATATCCGATGTGACAATTTCTGTTGCAAAGTCCCACTTGGTTGTTAGGTCTGCATCTTTATACCACCCTACGAATGTATGCCCTGCTTTTGTTGGGATGTTTGGTGCTATCAATTTATCGCCATAACTAGCGATTAAGTCGCTGACCGTACTACCATCGTCAAAATGAACTGCCAATTGTTTTGCCATAAGTGGCACGTCTACACTTGTTATCGGTTCTAACCCCGAAGCATTAAAAGACAACTGTGCATCCGCAATAGTTGCTAAATTCATTGCACCTAAATCGAGAAATCTAACGATTCCCTTATTTGCTTGTGCCTTGAGTGTTCCCGTTAATGTCCACGCTCCCGTATCTTTCTTCGACACTGTAATAACCGTTGTACTATCTTTTACGCTTACGTTTCCAAACGCGTCAAATAGCGTAACTACAGGCTGTTGACTAAATATTCCAGCATTCATTGTGGGTGATTGAATATCTGTCGTCACCTTCATTGTAATTGCACTACCTGCAACAGGCATAAGTATTAATGAATTGGCAGATGCGTTGTTTACACCTGCAACAATTAATTGGATTGTATGTGTTGTTGCTCCATTCAATTTAAGACTCGCAGTCGCAACGCCTTTTGTGAAGTTTAGCGTTACTACTTGACTTGAGGTCAATGGTACGCCATTAAAACTACCGAATGAACCATCCGGAGCTTGATTAGCACCACTAATTGTTACATTTTTCATCCCATTAAAGGTGGTATCCGTATTTCCTAATGCATTTTTGACTGTTAACGTGACAATATTATCAGAGCCTGCAGGCGGAATAGAAGATGCTACTATAGCGCTCACAGTTTGTGCAGGTAAAGGAATGAATTGCACACTGGTTGTTGCAGCCATCGCATTCCCACCTACTTTCGCACTAATTATAGAGGTACCGGCGCTTATAGGGGCGGTTAACATGGCAGTATAACTACCGTTGCTATGATCTGTAACAGCACTCATAGTTCCTTGTGAAGTTATAATATCTACTACTGCTCCGCCAGTTGTAAGATTATGGCCTTGAGCATCTTTCAACTTTACAGTGACAGTCGTTTGGCTTGTGCCGTCTGCTAACAAAGAACTATTGTTAACGTTTATCGTGCTCTTCCCAGTGGATGGCGCACCTGGGACGAATTGCACGCTTGTCGTTGTCGGTATCGCCCTACCACCAACCGATGCACTAATTATCCCAGTGCCGATTGTCGTCGGGGCAGTTATTATTGCCGAATACGTACCATTATTATTGTCCGTGACAGCACTAATCGTCCCTAATGTAGAGGCGATAGAGACCCTTTCTCCGCCAAGCGTAATAGCATTGCCTTGCGCATTTTTTAATTGCACCATCACAGTCGTCTGGCTTGTTCCATCCGCTACAAGGCTAGTGTTATGTATAGACAACTGACTCTCTAAGGGCGATAGTGAATAATCAGGAATCATATATGTTTTAAACGTGAAATCTCCGCCAAATGCTGCAGATTCTCCTCTTATATACTCATCATGGCTATTTGTATACCATCCAAATCCATAACTACTACCACCGACTTCAGTTGAAACTACCATTCGATACTTCGTTTCCCTCGTTAAATAAGGTAACTCCTCTGAGAAATCTATGGATGTCCAACCCGAGTTATATGTTGCCAATTGAGTAGAAGCAAGTGGCTTAGTAAGGTCGCCTTCCTTATATATACTTACTTTAAGTGCCCCAGGCATACCGAAACTAGCAAATATGTCGATATCAATCTTGCTTAGATGCCCTGAATATGAAGGCGTAAATGTCTGGTATCTAGGGAAATCGAAATTAACCCACACGTTACCCGTTCGATTGGTTTGCTCCTGATCTAATAAATCGGCAGTTGCTGCTTTTGCGATTCCTCCAAATGGCATCACGAAACAAATTGCCAACGCTATTAATACTACACCCACTAGCAAAGATAGTTTCTTATTTTCCATTCATATCCTCCATTTTTTAACGTTTCCTCCAAGTAAAAATTTATAATTTTTTCTCCTTTTATATAATACTGATTAACGGATTCAATGAAAATATATTTTTTTGATTTTTAGGCATTTTTTTAAAACTTTTGGTCTATTTATTTTAGGTAAATATATACAAATCACTGAATTATTGATAGGTATTTGATATTACACTCACAAAAAAACACTCCACAATAGATTTTTTCTCCATTGTAGAGTGTTTTAGGCTTACTGATTTCCGTTAAGCAATTGAAAAAGCTTAACAACATTGCTTTTTGAATTAATGATTGACTCTTGTGCTCCAATACAGGATGGACAGCCCGATTTACATGGACATGTTGTAACATGCTGTTGGGACTTCATCACTAAATCCTCCCATAAGTCATACACTTTTTCACTTAAACCAATGCCACCGGGATACTTATCATAAACGAAAAATGTTGGTTGTTCGTTATGTGTCGCCTTGACCTGTGGTACGACTGCTACATCACTACTATCACATTGAATAAACAATGGGATAAAAGCATTCATTGCGTATGCTGCCCCAGTCATCGCATCTGTCAGCTCCGCCTCCGTCCATTTTGATGGCGAAGAAAATGATAGCCATGAGGAACTTGTATGCATTTCATCTGGCGGGAGATGAATCGGCCCAGAACCAATATTATCATGTGTGCCAAAACGGATTTTTTTAAAGATCGTCGCTTGTGCTACTAATCCTACATCTCCGAAACTAATTGTTCCACCTTGAAAGTGACGACTGCGATCTTCCTCAAGTACTTTCATTTCCACGGCTAAATTAGCATCTGTGTAATAATCAACATCGACTTCGCGCACAAATGCCTTTTTTTCTTCCCAATCAAGTTTTTCTACTTGAAATTGGATGCCCTGGTGCAAATAGATTGCTTCCTCATGTAGTAATGTCATCGCACTATGACGATCCATTTCTCCAATTACTTTTGTTTGAGCGGGTACAGTCATATCAATAATGACGACATTTTCTTGAGACGCTGAACGTAAGCTAATATCATGAGCAGGAAAACGATCACTCATCCAATGCCACTTATCACTCGTTTTGAAAACAACGCCTTCTTCTGCTAAATAGTCGAGCAAGTCCTGTATTTCATATTCACCATACGTATCCGTTGTAGTAAAAGGCAACTCAAATGCCGCACACTTTAAATGGTCCATTAAAATCAACATATTCTCAGGATAAATGCGTGCTTCCTCAGGTTCGCTCCCTAGCAAAAATAGCGGATGATTGACGACATATTGATCCAGTGCAGTCGATTGTGCTACATAAATAATAAGTGCCTCATCTTGACGGCGACCAGCTCGACCCGCTTGCTGCCATGCACTCGCGATATTTCCTGGGTAACCTGTCATAATACATGCTTGTAGTTGCCCAATATCTACGCCTAACTCTAGCGCATTGGTACTTACTACAGTTTGAATTGTGCCATTTCGAAGCCCCCGTTCAATTACCCGTCGTTCTGAAGGTAAATAGCCCCCCCGATAACCACGCACAGATTCATCTTGCAACTTATTGCGGGTCAGCTCCTTTAAATAGGTAACAATCATTTCTACCCGCACTCGACTTTTTGCGAAAACAATCGTTTGAATACCAGCCGTATAAAGTCTTTTTGCCAAATCACTAACTTCTAAAACGGCACTGCGACGAACCCCAAACGTTTTATGGACAATTGGTGGATTGTAAAAAATAAATGTTTTTTTGCCAACCGGAGCCCCTGAATCGGCAATTAAAGCTTGTGAATCATTCGTTAAATTTTCCGCCAGTTCTTTCGGATTTTTAATTGTGGCAGACGTACATATAAAAACAGGTTTACTGCCATAAAATTCACAAATTCGTTTTAGTCTGCGAATAACGTGCGCAACATGTGAACCAAACACACCCTTGTATGTATGCAATTCATCAATGACGATATACTGCAAATTTTCAAAGAGTGACACCCATTTCGTATGATGCGGTAAAATTCCTGAGTGCAACATATCAGGATTCGTCATGACGATATGGCCAGCTTTCCGAACCTTTTGACGTATTCCAGGCGCTGTATCACCATCATACGTATAGCTTAATATTTCTTCGCCGCTTTGTTCAATGAGTTCATTCAAATCATTTTTCTGATCTTGCGCTAACGCTTTTGTCGGAAATAAATAAATGGCACGTGCATTGCGATCTTCTAAAATTTTCTGTAATACGGGTAAATGATAACAATATGATTTTCCCGATGCAGTCGGTGTGACAGCTGTAAATGATTGACCACTAGTCGCCAAATCATAGGCTTCTCGCTGATGGGTATATAATTGCTTGATGCCCCTTGCATGTAATGCTTTCACGAGCGAAGGATGTAAATTTGACGGAAAAGGTGCAAGTTTAGCATCTCTCCCTTCTAACGTGTGCCAATGAATAATGCGCTCTTTTAATTCCTCATCGTAGCGCCATTCATTTAATAGGGCACTAATCGTCCGTTTTTTCGATAACATCCGTCTGCGCCTCCTTCACTAAGCGATAAAAATTATTTAGCGTAAAGGAAGTAGAATGTGTGGCATCTAAAAAACGCTTTTTGCTCGTTTCTTTATAAAATGATTGCACAACAAATTGCTCCATCGATTCAACCGCTGAAGCAATTTGTCCTGTATGCATATATTTCGGTTTATTTTGTTGAATCCAATTATTCGCTTCTTGTTGCCACTCTTTTAATAGTTGGTGGATTGCATCTGCATGCGGTTTGACCTCTGCAAAAAAATCTGGCGCACGATCCTCCTCACGCATTTGCCAAAAGCGTGCAACACATTTTTCACATTCATCTATTAATATGGAAGTTTGCTGTATTAGTAACAATTTCCGCACCTCATCTCGTATCAATTGTACCTTAAACATAATTGTCGCTTGTATTCGTATTTTACAACAAGTTAACAATGGATTAGAAAAGAAAAAGTTTGCTTAAAGATGGTGTGCCGCGCTGTAATATCCAGCGATATTTTACATCCCACATACTTGAAGCATCTCTTTATAATTCCTAACAACCGCTAAAGGTTTTAAATGATTGCATCTATTGAATCATTTTTATTGGTATGAGATTAGTGTACCAAAGTCTATCATTTTTCACTACTAATAGGCGAACAAGCATTCTTTACTTGCCAGTTCTTTTCTGCTAAGCTTACTTTCTGGCTAACAGATTTGAGCTGCATAAAAAATTGCAGGCTATGTGCATTGTTTTCCAATGACACCCTTGTAATAAGTAATTGATTGACTAGATCCAACTGTGCAACTAATTGTCCTAATTTATTCAATACAACGCCCCCTTTTATCTTTACTTATGTATTCCTCGCATGTATAAAATAACCTTCATGCGTGACAAAATAAGCGTAAGTTAGCTGAAAGAAGAAGTATTTCGATAAATTTATAAAATTGCTTATAAGAAGGACGATAAATGAAAGCGTTGAAAAAAGCGATTTCTCAATGGTTTTACCAAAAACAGTTCCATTTAGTTTAGCAATTTATTGACGAATGCCGTTGTATAATTGGCGAATTTTCTACTTTGAACAGCGAATCATGCCAATCTATTAACAATAGGAAGCGTAGTGAAAGCGCAACGTGATGACTGTGATGAAGTTATATAAAAATCATGGTAAACTATTGTGTATAATAGCAGTATTATAGAGGGTGAGCTAAATTGACAATTCGTTATCCAAATGGGAAAGTTTATACCCCTGCGCCAGCACTTCAAAAAGCGCAAAGTAAGGGGAATAAAAAAGATTTTTCCTATAGTAATCGCGGGAAGACGCTAGAAGATGAAATTAATGAAGCAAACGACTATTATGTAAAAAGGCAACTTGCTATTATTCATAAGAAACCTGTTCCCGTACAAATCGTCAAAGTAGAGTATCCTTCACGAAGTGCTGCGGTCATTCGTGAGGCGTATTTCCGAACGCCCTCTACAACTGACTATAATGGCGTTTGGAATGGATATTATATTGACTTTGATGCTAAGGAAACTGCATCGAAGACGAGCTTTCCATTAAAAAATATACACGCACATCAAATGACACATATGCAGCAAGTAAAGGATCACAATGGTGTGGCATTTATTATCGTTCGTTTTTCAGCTTTTGAACGGTATTTTATAGTGCCATACGAAGTTTTACAAAAGGCCTGGCAAGCAATGGACAGTGGTGGACGTAAATCGATTCCCTTTTCTACCATTGAAAAGGAAGCTTATGAAATTCCAACAAGCTATTATCCGCGCATCGATTATTTACCTGTTCTCCAACAGTTCATTGAAGCAACAAGTCATGGCTCTGAAAGTGAGGAGATAAAAAAATGAGTGAACGTCGTCAAACACGCGGAGAGCATCAAAAGGCTCTCGCTCAAAAAAATAAAAAGAAAGCGCCGAAAGCATCGAAATCTTCGGCCAAAACTTGGTTGAAGCGCATTGTCCTAACAATACTTCTAATTGGTATTGTCGGCTTGGTCGGCGGGGCTGGCGTATTTGCTTATTATGCTAGTACAGCGCCTGAGCTAAATGAAGATTTATTAAAAGACCCTGTTTCATCTGAGTTTTATGATAAAAACGGTGATCTTTTCGCCACAGTCGGTGCTGAAAATCGAAAATATGTAAAATACGAAGATATTCCTGAAGATATGGTAAACGCCATTTTAGCAACAGAAGACGTTCGCTTTTTTAAACATCATGGTATGGATTTTTACCGTCTTGGTGGTGCGATACTTGCCAACTTCCGTGATGGTTTCGGGGCACAAGGTGCTTCCACATTAACGCAGCAAGTTGTTAAAAACTCATTTTTACAAAATGAGAAAAAATTAAAGCGTAAAGCACAAGAAGCATGGCTTGCCTTCCAGCTTGAACGTAAATATTCAAAAGAAGAAATATTTGAAATGTACTTTAATAAAATGTTGATGTCAGGCCGTATCTATGGCTTTGGAACAGCCGCTCAATATTTCTATGGCAAAGAATTAAAAGATTTAACATTGGATGAAGAAGCGCTGTTAGCAGGCTTAGTACAACGTCCGAACGCTTACAACCCATTAAAAAATCCAGAACTGGCTGAAAAACGACGCAATACGGTTTTAGGTTTAATGTACCAGCATGAAAAAATTACAAAAGCTGAAATGGAAGAAGCGAAAAAAGTTGATATCCAAGCTGGTCTTGCAGACGATGCTACTCGCCAATCATTTGCTGGCTCTAAATACGATGCTTTCCTAGATATCGTTATTAATGAGCTTGAGGAAAATGGTGATGGCACTGCTATGGCAGAAGGCATTAAAGTTTACACAACTCTTGATCCAAACGCACAGCAAATTGTCGAAAACATTATGAACGACGATAGTAATTTCCCAACAGAAAAAATCGAGTCAGGTGTTGCTGTCGTTGATACAAAAACAGGTCAAATCCAAGCAGTTGGCGGTGGACGAAATTACGGCAACCGACTCTTTAACTATGCGGATGACTTAACAATGAACCATCCAGGCTCAACAATGAAGCCATTACTTGATTACGGTCCTGCTATTGAATATTTAAAATGGTCAACAGGTCAAACACTTGTCGATGATCCAATGAAATATACAGGAACAAATCAAACAATCACAAACTGGGATGGTAAATATTTTGGCGCTATGACAGCACGTAAAGCGTTATATGCTTCTCGAAACGTACCAGCTGTTAAAACATTTAAAGAAGTTGGCGCAGACAAAGCAAAAGAATTTATCGGACGTTTAGGTATTAAAGCTGAAAATGCTTATGAGGCTGATGCCATTGGTGGTGGTGACATTACAATGTCCCCTATTCAAATGGCAGCATCTTATGCGGCATTTGGTAATAACGGGGTTTATACTGACCCTTATGCCATTACAAAAATTGTTTATCGTGATGGCAAATCATCGAAGGATTATACACCAGAATCTACTGTTGCGATGGAAGATTATACGGCGTATATGGTAACAGACATGTTGCGTGATGTTGTCAGCAATAAACCAGATGCATCTGGTACGGCTGCCAATGTATCAGGCTTAGATATTGCTGGTAAAACAGGTACTACTAACTACTCAAACAAGGAGTTTGACAAATATAATTTACCAAGTACAAGTGTGCCAGATTCCTGGTTTGCTGGTTACACGACTAATTACTCCATCGCTATTTGGAGTGGTTACGAAAAACGTTCTGACCCTATTACAACATGGGATGAACGTCGTTTACCTCAACAGTTATTTAAAAAAATAATGCGTGACATTTCAGCGGACGTTGAAACAGAACGTTTCAAAAAACCAAGCTCGGTTGTAGAAGCTACGATTGAAGTAGGTTCAAGCCCACTTAAATTAGCAAGTGACTATACACCAAGTGAATTACGTCAAACAGAGCTATTTGTTCGTGGTACTGAACCGACAGAAGTTTCAACTGAGTATGAAGCGCCTGAGCTTGCTACACCTTACAATGTAAGTGCAAGTCTAGACTTAGCTGGTCAATCTATCAATATTAGCTGGGAACATGATGCAATTCTTGACCCAGAAACAGATGAACCAATGCCAACTACATTCGAAGTATCTGCTACACGAGAAGGTGGCGAAACAGTTGTACTTGGAACAACTGAAAGTAAAGGATTAACAGTTGGCAATACACTAGAAGAGGGCAATTACACGATTTCTGTCGTAGCCATTGTAGATGATACACGCAGTGAACCTGGAACAACAACCTTCCAGATAACGAGCATGACCGATGAGGATTTAGAAACAGATGATCCAGACGAACCGGATATTGAGCAACCATCAAAACCTGATCAAGGAAATAATGGTAATCAAAACGGGAACAACGGTAATCACAATGGAAACAACGGGAACAACGGGAATAATGGCAATAACGGGAACGGCAATAATGGAAATGGTGGAAACAACGGCAACAATAACGACAACCAACCACCTGTAACGCCAACCGATCCTGTAGTACCGAACGAAGATAATGATGATGGGGAATAACGCATTATAGTTCCCCTAAATTGAAACAGGTGTAGAAAACGTAATGTTTTCTACACCTGTTTTTTCATTTGGGAGCATCATCTTTTGTAAAGAAAAAGATTGTCCGCTTATGAACAACCTTTTTGTGTTTTAATGTGTATGTGATTTTCACCAATGCATTTTCTACGTACGCTGTGTCTCTTTTAGCCTTTAGCTGCCTGTAAGCGTAAGCGTGCCGTTCGTTTTTTTGTTTCTTTAAATAACTCATCTAATTGACGGTAACACGCATATTGCCCTGGTTTCGTTTTTATAAAGGCCATTCGCTCATTTCCGTTAAGCGGCATTACCTCTTCCCCCGCTTCACTTACTAAGCGCTCAAACAACATAATAGCCTGTTCCATAAGCCCTTTTGCTTCCCCGTTGCGCGCAGCATGGGCAGCATGTATTTGAGCTTCTAGCAGCGTCCATTCTGTAAACCATTCATCCATTTTTTCTTTTGATATAGCATCAATATTCACGCGTTCGTCACCAGCCCTTTTTTTAAACGCTTTTGCCCTTCTCGGCAATCATCGAGTAACGGACATGTTGGGCAGCCCGGATTTTGTGCCTTACAATGATAGCGTCCAAAGAAAATTAACTGATGATGGGTTTTCGACCACTTGTCCATCGGTGTTTTTTTCATAATTGTTTCTTCCACTTCAAGCACTGAATCCTTCCAACGACATAACCCTAATCGTTTTGATACACGTTCTACATGTGTATCGACCGCAAGCGCTGGTATATCAAAGGCTACTGATAATACAACATTGGCCGTTTTACGACCTACCCCTGGCAATGTAACGAGCTCTTCACGACTTGCAGGAATTTGCCCATTATATTCAGTTAAAAGACGCTCACATAGAAGTTGAATATTTTTCGCCTTATTGCGATAAAGCCCGATTGAGCGAATGTCTTGTTGTAATTCATCTAATGACACCGCTAGATAATCTTCAGGCTTTTTATATTTTTGAAACAACGTTTTCGTTACTTTATTGACTAATACATCCGTACATTGTGCCGATAATAACGTGGCGATTGTCAGCTCGAATGGGTTGTCATGCACAAGTTCACAATGCGCATTAGGAAACATGCGGTCCATTTCAGCTAGACAATGCTCCCACTGTTTTTTTGTTAACATTCCCTAAACCCCCTATTCTCTTTCTTCTAACCAGTTATAAAATGGTACTTTGTTTGTTGACTGCGTATCTTGCTGTAATGTGCGTGCTGGCGGTCTGTTCAAGCTTTGCTTTTCACGGAACTGCTCCCCCTGCTTATGCGCCGCTTGTGGAGTCGTAATATTTTTCTTTTTCCACTCCAACAATATCCGATCGATATAGCGAATGCTCAATTTCCCAGCAAACACCGCTTCTTTTAACGCTTCTTTTATAAGCGCAGGACTGTGCTTATCGTCATCTAGCCAAGAACCAATTTTTTCTAGCTCTAAAGGAGATAAAAGACGCCCCATTTCCTCTTCAAATAAACGGAATACTTCACCTTCTTCTTGACGAAGTAAAGCAGCTGAATTTTTTTGTGCTTTCATTTCTATACTTTGCAAAATACGCTCCCAAAGAGGGTATACCGAATATTTTTCGTACAGCTTGCCATTTGTATCGACATCTCGTGTAATTTCAAGAAAGCCCTTTTGCATTAGACGCTGTAGACGAGAAGTAATCTCATTGCTAGGCATCGTGAGACGATTCATCAAATCCGTTGGTGTAGGAAAATCATTTCCTTCCACATGAAAGGCAAGTAAATGCATCACTATTAGCGCCTCATCATCCTCAATATTTAACTCCTTATAAAACTGAAAAAAGAGCTGAGGAATTTGTATCGTTCTCTGCTCGGTCCATGTACGGAGTCGATTATTTTTTGAATTCATGTAGACATGACTCCTTTTTCTAGTAAGTAGAAAAGCCGCGTAGAAATTTCACTACGCGACTTTTAAATTGTTGATGTTTGTTGCTAACCGATTATGGGTATAAACGGTTTAATAAACGTGGGAATGGAATTGTTTCACGAATATGCTCTGTTCCAGAAATCCAAGCCACTGTACGCTCTAACCCTAATCCGAAGCCAGAGTGTGGTACTGAACCTTGTTTACGAAGCTCTAAGTACCATGCGTAAGCATCTAATGATAAATTATGTTCCTCAAGACGAGATTTTAATAAATCATAGTCATGAATACGCTCTGAACCACCGATAATTTCACCATAGCCTTCTGGTGCAATTAAGTCAGCACATAATACAACATCATCACGATCTGGATGTGGCTGCATGTAGAATGGTTTAATACCTGTTGGGTAGCACGTAATGAAGACTGGTTTGTCAAATGAGTTAGCAATTGCCGTTTCATGTGGCGCACCGAAGTCGTCTCCCCACTCAATGTCATTAAAACCTTGTTCATGTAATAGTTTAATGGCATCGTCATATGAAATACGTGGGAATGGCGCTTTAATATTTTGAAGCGTTGATGTATCACGACCAAGTCGCTCTAATTCTAGCGTACAGTTTGCCAACACAGACTGCACAATATGTTCAACATATTGTTCTTGTACTTCTAGGTTTTCTTCGAATTCTACAAAAGCCATTTCCGGCTCAATCATCCAAAATTCGATTAAGTGACGACGTGTTTTAGATTTTTCAGCACGGAACGTCGGACCGAAAGAGAAAACTTTCCCTAATGCCATCGCAGCCGCTTCCATATAAAGCTGACCAGATTGAGATAGGTAGGCATCTTCTTCAAAATATTTTGTATGGAATAGCTCTGAAGTCCCTTCAGGTGCTGATCCAGTTAAAATTGGTGGGTCCATTTTTGTAAAGCCATTGTTGTTGAAAAATTCGTAAGTGGCACGAATAATTTCATTACGAATTTTCATTACCGCATGTTGTTTACGAGAACGTAACCATAAATGACGGTTATCCATTAAAAATTCAGGGCCATGCTCTTTTGGTGTAATTGGGAAATCAGTTGCTGCATGCAACACTTCAATTCCTGTTACAGATAGCTCGCAGCCAAAGCTAGAGCGCTCATCTGCTTTTACTTCACCGATAACATACATCGAAGTTTCTTGTGTCATACCTTTTGCAATCGCAAAAATTTCTTCGCCTACTTCTTCTTTCACTACTACGCCTTGTACAAAGCCTGAACCATCACGAAGTTGTAAGAAAGCAATTTTACCACTTGAACGTTTGTTTGCTAACCAAGCACCTAGCTTGACTGTTTCGCCGATATGCTGTGGCATATCTTGAATCATAATTTTTTTCATAGAAATCCTCCAAAGTTGGTTACAAGGATTAGTCTTGCCATTTTGATTTTACGAATGCATCAATACGACGGACTGCCTCTTCTAATAAGTCTAAAGATGTAGCATAAGATAATCGCATAGTAGTTGGTGCACCAAAGCCAGAGCCCGGAATCACTGCTACGTTTGCTTCTGTTAAAATATCCGCAGCAAATGCATCTACCGAATCATAACCTGTATGAGCCATTGCTTCTGCTACATCCGGTAATAAATAAAATGCGCCTTGCGGTTTTAATACGTTGAAGCCAGGAATTGCACTAATTTGTGGATAAATTTTCTCAAGGCGTGATTCAAATGCTTGGCGCATTTCCTCCACTGTGTCCTGCGGTCCATTATACGCTTCCACTGTTGCATATTGTGCAGTTGTTGTTGCGTTTGAAGTTGAATGTGAAGCTAGGTCAGTCATCGGTTTAATAATGTCTGCATCACCTGCTGCATATCCAATACGCCAGCCTGTCATAGAGTGAGATTTTGCTACACCATTTACTACGATTGTACGTGCTTTCATTGCGTCAGAAAGCTGCGCAATTGAAAAATGCTCAATACCATTGTATACAAGCTTCTCATAAATTTCATCTGACACGATTAAAATATCTTTTTCTTCTGCAACAGCAGCAAGTTCTGCTAGCTCTTCGCGAGAATAAATCATACCAGAAGGATTGCTTGGTGAGTTAATGATGACCGCTTTTGTTTTATCCGTCACGGCTGCACGTAATTGTTCAGCAGTAATTTTGTAGCCTTGTTCACGTGTCCCTTCAACATATACCGGCACACCGCCAGCTAATTTCACTTGCTCTGGATACGATACCCAATAAGGAATAGGGATGATTACTTCATCGCCTTCGTTCAAGATTACTTGGAATAAAGTGTAAAGAATATGCTTCGCCCCAACACCTACGATAACCTCATTCGGTTTATATGTAAGATTGTTGTCACGTTGAAGTTTGTCGATAATTGCTTTCTTAAGCACTGGTAGACCGCCAGCTGGAGTATATTTAGTTAAACCTTTTTCCATTGATTCGATAGCCGCATCTAAAATATTGCGCGGTGTGTTGAAGTCCGGCTCACCTGCACCTAGACCAATTACATCAATGCCTTGCTCTTTTAATTCTTTTGCTTTTGCAGTAATTGCTAATGTTGAAGATGGTGTTAAAGTTTTCACTCGGTTTGCTAATAATTTTTTCATACGGGATCTACTCCTCTTATAAATTCTTAATGCGCTTCCACCAGTCGCCGTCCTTAAATAAAATATAGACATAGTTGAGTTTATCACGATCGTTTAGGTAAGTAATTTCCCAAACGGCTCCAGCTTCCTCATAGCCTAATTTCATATGAAGAACCTTTTGGACATTTCCTTCTTTTTTAAAAACCGATAATGCTTGCTTTTCCGTAATACCATCTTTCAAAAACACTTCCTGAATGGAATCCTCTTCTAGATTCGTTGGAACAAAGACAGCCTTTTTGTCACCGTATTCGTCTACCCCGAATACAGTAACATACGAATGTTTGCCATTATATGTGTAGGACTCCGTAACAATTGCTAGGGCTTTGGCGTCTAGAGCCAACTGTTCAGCCTTTTCTTCAATTGAACTAAACGGAGCCTCGGCTTTCCAGAGTACTAAAATACCAATGACAAGTGACAGAGAAACCATAAAGACAGAAATGAAAATCAACCAGTTTTTCATATATTCACCTTATGTTTTGCATCTAGCATATTTTGCGCTAAGAATGCCTGATATTCTAGCGTGTCTATAACTGCGCACACTTTCATTTTGCTTACCATTTTTGTCAACCTGCTTTCTTTCTCGTACCACAACATTATACACCAAAATGCTGTTGTCGTGTTTGTAAATTTCATTTATTGTACGTTGATAAACCTACGTTTTCAAATGATTTGGACACCGATTTTTGTTTTTTGCTCTTGCACTAAAAAAGACTGTTCTTTATTATGAAAAGTTCCGAATCTTTTTCGAGCCTGTTGCACGGGCGAAAATATCTTTTTTCTATAAAAAAAGGCAAAAGCTATAAAATTAGTTTTGGACAAAAGAGAAAAAGTGTTAGATTGAAGGTCATCAATCTAACACTTTTTGCTAAGTCCGCTACGGCGCGAGCTTTCAGCAGGAGTCGCCGCATCGTTCACCCATAACTAATTTATTATTCATTGTAAAGAAAGAATAACGTTCTCAAAAAGCACACTTTAATCGCTTTTTATAACGAGCTAATAACAAAGTTTGCACGTCCGTTATTTTTCGCTTTATACAAGTTACGGTCTGCCTGTTTAAAAAGCTGCAAGTATTCATAATTAAGCAGGTCATTCACACATGCTCCTAGACTTATCTTTAAAGGATAACTATCATTTTGTTGTTCTAGTTTTAATGTTAACAAATAGCCGTGTAACGCTTTAATAAAGTCATGGATAAATAGCTTCGTATGATGACGAAGACAAACGATAAATTCATCACCGCCATAACGAATAATGACCGCTTCTTGATTGCGTATAAAATCTCTTATGCCCGTTGCAAGTAATTGGAGTACCATGTCGCCAAACAAATGACCGTAACGATCATTATAGGCTTTAAAATAGTCAATATCGAGCACGATGACACCGACAAATTGCTGATAAGTCTGTGCATCCTTTAACCAATCATGGAGCTCAACATCAAGAAAATGACGATTTAGAACACCTGTTAAAGGGTCATAAAGTGCTCTTTTTTCAAGTTTCTCTTTTTGTCTATTAAATTCTAAATTCATAACTTGCTGAAGCAAATTGTCCGCACTCATTTTTTCGGACAGCTCTATATACGCCCGTTGGACATCAAAAATTTCATCACGGTAATCTAATTGATAAAGTACGTTTAACAGCATACGCATTACTTTTTTTGCAATCTGATTATCACCATAAGATTGCGCTAATGCTATCGCTTGTTTATAATACGCCACCGCTTCTTCAAGTTTTTGTTGATGCTCATATAAAAACCCATACCCAAACAAGGCTGCTACTTTTTCTCGTTTATGATTTTCAATAATATCCGAATTCAAAGTATGATCCAATAGCGCTTGGCCCATCGCAAAATCGCCCTCTAAAATATAGACATCCGCTAAATTATTATTAATGCGTATTTCTTGTAGCTTTGCCAATTCCGGCAATGTCTTCGCAAGCATATTATTATAATTCCTTGCAATTAACGCAGCTTCAAGCGCTTCCTTATAGCAACCATTTTCTACTTCGAGATAGCATAGATTACTATGGCATCGTACAAGCATTTTTATATCTTTTAATTGGGTTGCATATTCAATCGATTTTTTGGTCATTTCCACCGTTTTTTCTCTAACACCAACTAAATCATATATTAAAGACATAACTAGATAGTAATTCATAAAGTCCTTTGTCGTACCATACCGTTGGCAGCAAGCCTCGTAATCATGAATATGACTCACCATGCTTAATGTATCGCCTAGCGCATGATGAATTAATATTTTTTGGTAAAATAAGTCTAATCCATGCTTATGATTATCATTTTCTAATGCTACTAAAAGTCCTTGTTCAGCAAGATTTAGCGCTTCTGTCAAACGCCCTTTCGTCCGCATTTCCATAATTGTTTTATTCAATTCTTCTAATGTTAGCTCCAATTTATCACCACTTCTCTATGCTGAAAATTTTCTTATCCATAACATTTTATTGCTTATACATTAATTATAAGCGATGTCTATGTCCCCGTCCGTCATTTCTTTCACATCCCATAAATTACTAACGTCATGAATCGCCATTTTTTCACACAAGCATATCTCTTGCCTTTGGATATGATGACCTTCAATGTGCAGTATGATTTCATTACATAGATTTCATTAAATTCAATATTTTTTATATATTAGCACAAATACTTCCATTATTGTCCTCGTTTCTTATTGTTTTTACCCATATGATGAAGTTAAGTTTGTAAAAATGTAAGGGACGTGATGTTTTGAATTCAAAAATCAATCCTGCAGATCCAGCAACTATACCCAAATTTGTAGATATGCTGCCGAAGCCTGTTACTGCAAAAGCAAAATACAGTAGCGGTCACCCGAAGAAGGAGTATTATGAATTGCAGATGATGGAAGCCGAACATTGTTTTCATCGCCATTTTCCGAAGTCCACCATTTGGGGATATAACGGCATTTATCCGGGACCTACTATTGAGGCATCGAAAGATAAAACCATTTATGTCAAATACAAAAATCAATTGCCCACAAAGCATTTTTTACCCGTAGACTTCACTCTCCATGCTGCCAATGATTCACAGGAGGTTCGTACGGTAACACATCTTCACGGAGCCAATGTAGACTGGGAAAGTGATGGTCATCCTGAAGCGTGGTATACAAGGGACTATACGTATACTGGTCCTAAGTTCAATAAAGAAATACATGAATATACGAATCATCAGCCCGGTACAACGTTGTGGTATCATGACCACGCAATGGCTTTAACGCGCTTAAATGTTTACGCAGGGCTTGCCGGTTTTTATTTGCTTCGCGACACAATGGAAGAGCGCTCCAACTTACCTTGTGGCGACTATGAATATCCATTATTAATTGCAGATAAATCTTTTAATGAAGACGGCTCCCTTTTCTATCCCGAAGGCCCCCCATTCCCCGTGCCGGTGCATCCTTCTATTACACCTGGGTTTGTTGGAAATACGATTGTTGTTAATGGCAAAGTATGGCCCTATTTAAATGTTGAGCCCCGTAAGTATCGTTTCCGTTTGCTCAACGGCTCAAATAGAAGAGGCTATGTAATCAGCCTTTCAAACGAGCAGCCTATGATTCAACTCGGAACTGATGGAGGCTTTTTAACAGCCCCTAACGAAATTTTCACTGTGGAATTATTGCCTGCCGAAAGAACGGATGTCATTATAGATTTTTCAAGTTGTGAAGGGCAGGAAATCACCTTACTCAATACGGATACTGATTTTTTTGATGAGCATACAAGCGTCATTATGCAGTTTAGAGTGAACCGCCCACTGCGCTGTGAAGATACGAGCGAGATTCCAGAAAGGCTCGCCGTCTCCATGGATTTACATCCACATCATGCACATATCGAACGCAACTTACCTTTAAGTGCTACGACAGATGACTTCGGTAGACCGATGTTGTTATTAAATGATCGGATGTACCATGATCCCGCGACTGAAAAGCCTGCTCTCGATAGTATTGAAGTGTGGAATTTTATTAATGCTACACCATTTATACACCCTATCCATCTACATTTAATCCAATTTAAAATTGTTGAACGACGGCCATTTGATGTGGAGCTTTATCAAAATGAAGGAAGGCTGGAATTTACGGGTCCAGCGGAAGAACCTCGTGACTATGAGAGAGGCTGGAAGGATACTGTCAAAGCTGACGCAGGAAAAGTGACCAAAATAATTATGCATTGGAAAGATCATATCGGAAATTACATGTGGCACTGCCATTTCCTTGAACACGAAGACCATGATATGATGCGGCCAATTCTCGTGATGAAAGATGTTCATCCCGTGTCGGAGCCACATGCAGAAGTAATGCATGCAACAGAGCAGCATAGTGTAGCACCAACTGCCATTCCAAACAATAATGAGCAAACTGCCCCACTTTTGACCAATGCTCACAGCCCGCATTCGTCAACAAAGCAGCATTCTAATGTAACTGATAGCCCTGATGTATCAACTACTAATGAACCTCTGCCAAACATCACTACGCATAAACAAAATGTGTCCCAGTTTGTACCTCAACCCATTTTTCCCACTAATAGAAGTCAACCACAAAACAATATAGCCAATAGATGGCGCAGAAGACGCTAATATAAAAATGAGGTATTCGACGTTTTACTTGTCAAATACCTCATTTTGTTTAGCTCTCACCAATACTTCATCCTTTACTCCAATTGAATAACAGGCAATAATAAATCTAATTGCGTAAAATCTTCCCCTCGGTACCATTCCAGTATTGATCGTGTGGGTACCCAGTTATGTTGAAGCGCATATTGCATTAATTTATAGTAACCAGTTTTTATTTGAGTGATCGAATCGTTAAATGGCAATGCAAGACAGATGCAGGCTGGCATTTGTTCGATAAAATCAACCTCAGTTATTCCATCTACAGGTGTTGCCTTTGCCACACCAAACCCAATTTGTGCATTAATTAAATCTTGACCTGATAAATAATTTACATAATAGCTGTTAATTTGAATATTGCGTTGCTTTAATGCATGGGCCCTTTTCTCAAAATGCTCGCCAAACTTGCCTGTTTGGGATTGCGCAGTAAACCAAATAATTTTTTCATCATTTTTGTCGATTAAATAGATGTCTTCTCGAATAGAATCACTTTCTAAAAAGCGCAAGCTGACATCCATAAGATCTCGTTTTTTCTTAATCGTACGTATCCACTTGTGCATCATCTTTTGACGCGCTGTCTCGTCATGTTCGAGTATATATTGTTGGATGTCCTGAATCGGTACATCTGCAATACGTAAAGTGGAAATCAATTTTACGGTAGCGATTTGATGCTGTGCATATTTGCGATAGCCGTTTTCACCTCTTTTTACAGGTAGCAATAAATTTTTCGATTCATAGAAACGTAACGTACTTTTTGGAATGCCTGTTCTACTAGAAAATTCTTGAATTGACATATCATTATGCAAAGCTATCCCACCTTTCCTCTTTATAGTAAACCTTCACGTTACTTGAAGGTCAAGAAACGAATTGTGCGAGAATTGTGTGAGTGACTGGCACCCAAACAATTCTGAATTGTTTGGGTGCCAGTCACTGCTTTTCATTTCATATTCAGTTCATATAACCGTGCTATAGTAAAGTCACACAAACAATGATGCTATTGTTTACTGCAATGAAGGAGGATTTTTTTTAATGAATAACAAAACGAAAGAGGTACCTATAAAAAATTGGCGGCGCTTTGTGCAGCTAGTCAAACAAGCTGAACCACCGATGCCATTGTTAATTATTGCTTTATGTATGAGTTTAGCAACAACTGGCGTTGGATTTATCGTTCCGCTTTTCACAAAACAATTAGTGGATGGTTTTTCTCTACAATCCCTTAATTACTGGCAAATTATTTTATTAGGCATAGCGTTTATCGCGCAAGCCATCGCCAGCGGGCTTTCCATTTACTTTTTGAATCGAGTTGGCCATCAAGTTGTAGCTAAATTGAGAGATCAGTTATGGCGCAAATTACTTCACTTACCAATCCCTTACTATGACGATAATGACACTGGTGAGACATTAAGCCGTGTCACGAATGATACCGCAGTCGTTAAAGAGCTAATTACTGAACATCTAGCTAATTGTTTATCAGGTGTTATTTCAATTGTAGGTTCAGTTATTATTCTATTATTTTTAGATTGGAAGATGACCTTAGTCATGCTTATTGCCGTTCCAGTCGCAATGATTATTTTAATGCTACTAGGAAAGCGCATGTTTGTTATATCGAAAGGGATGCAAGATGAGACTGCTAAATTTACGGCTGTGCTCAATCAAGTATTACCTGAAACACGATTAGTAAAAGCTTCAAATGCTGAAAATATCGAATATGAACGTGGCAAAAAAGGTATTACCAACCTATTTCATTTCGGATTAAAAGAAGCGAAAATCCATGCCCTTATTTCCCCATTAATTTCGTTCGTCCTGATGAGCGTACTTGTGGCGATAATCGGCTATGGCGGTGTTCGGGTTTCCTCTGGCGAACTGACAGCTGGTGATATGGTCGCCTTTATTTTATATTTAATTCAAATCATTATGCCGATGACACAATTAACAATGTTCTTTACACAGCTTCAAAAAGCGATGGGTGCAACAGAACGAATCAGTGCATTGCTTGAGCATACAGAAGAAAATATTCATGAAGGGCTTCAGTTAGATAAAGTGCAAGAAGCAATTCATGTGAATAATGTAGATTTCGCTTATGGTGATGAACCCATTTTATCGAACATCAATTTTACGATTGAGCCCGGTAAAGTTACAGCCATTGTTGGTCCGAGTGGCGGAGGAAAGACAACAACCTTTGCTTTGCTAGAACGCTACTATCAACCGACAAATGGCTTAATTACACTTGGTGATACTCCGATTGATACTTTTTCACTTCATTCTTGGAGAAGCAAAATTGGCTATGTTGCACAAGAAAGTGCCCTACTTTCAGGGACAATTCGTGACAATATTTGTTATGGTATTGCAAAAGATGTTTCAGACGAAGAACTTGAACGAGTGGCTAAAATGGCCTATGCCGATCAATTTATTAACGAACTGCCAGATAAGTATGACACAGAAGTTGGTGAACGTGGCATTAAGCTTTCAGGTGGACAACGTCAACGAATTTCGATTGCCAGAGCCTTGTTGCGCGATCCACAAATTTTAATGCTAGATGAAGCAACTTCTAGCCTGGATAGTAATTCCGAAATTTACGTGCAAAAAGCATTGGATAATTTAATGCAAGGACGAACAACACTCGTTATTGCGCACCGTCTCTCTACTGTTGTCGATGCCGATCAAATACTATTTATTGAAAAAGGGCATATTACAGGCTGTGGGACACATGCTACCTTATTTGAAACACATGATATGTATAGAGAATTTGCTAAACAACAATTACGCATTCAAGAGTAAAGACGAAAGGATTTGTTATCATGACAAAGCTATTAGTTGTGGATGATGATGAACATATTAGAGAATTAGTAAAAGTATTTTTACAAAATGAAGGCTTTGATGTATTAGAAGCAATAGACGGTGTAGATGCGCTGTCCAAACTAGAAACAGAAAAAGTCGATATGGTCATTATGGATATTATGATGCCCAACATGGACGGCTGGGCATTATGCAAGGAAATACGAACATATAACAGTGATTTACCTATCTTGATGCTCACGGCCAAAGGTGAAACGGCCCATAAAGTGAAAGGTTTTAATTTAGGGACAGATGACTATTTAGTCAAACCATTTGAGCCAGTCGAATTGATTGTCCGTGTTAAATCTATTTTAAAACGCTATCGTATTGCACTTTCTCAAACGATTGAAATCGGTCAAGTAAAAATGGATCGTCATACTTACGAACTTCTGTATGATGGTGAAAGTATAACACTGCGCTTAAAAGAATTTGACCTATTATTTACATTAGCAAGTTACGCGGGGAAAACTTTTTCCCGCGAACAGCTAATAGAAGAAATTTGGGGCTTTGACTACGAGGGTGATGAACGGACAGTAGATGTTCATATTAAAAGATTACGTGAGCGTTTCCCTGAGGACAAAAGCGGATTTGCTATCCGAACAATTCGTGGCCTTGGCTATCGTTTGGAACTAACATCATGAAATATTGGAAATTCACCCTAAAGCTCATCATGATTTTAACCATTTTTCTGTTAGCAAATATCGGATTTGCCTTTATCGCTTTTCATGTTACTTCTTGGCTATCTGAACGCTTGGACATACATCTTCAAGGGTTTTGGCGACAATTAACGACTGTACTTGGCGTATTTGTTCTATTTGCTTGCTCTGCTGCTTGTATTTTTTTAATTGGTTTAAAAAGACAGCGTAATTATTGGGATTCAATTGTTGATGCCATCGCACGAATCGCTAAAGGAGATTTCAATGTCCAATTAGACAAAATGTCAGATGATGAAAATGATCATTTTGGCCAGCTTATTAGTGGCATTAATCATATGGCGATTGAATTAGGAGAATTAGAGCGTATGCGACAAGAGTTTATTTCTAACGTTTCGCATGAAATTCAATCCCCTCTAACATCCATTAATGGATTTGCCAAAGCTCTTAAAAATATGAACCTAACTGAAGAGAAACGTCAACATTATTTAGCAATTATCGAAATGGAAAGTCATCGGTTATCAAAAATTAGTGATAATTTATTAAAACTAACGTCTTTAGAATCTCAGCATCACCCCTTTGAACCGAAGCACTATCGACTCGATAAACAATTACGCAATGTAGTACTAGCCCTTGAGCCTAATTGGTTAGCGAAACAAATTGATATTGATATTCAATTACAAAATATCACGATTAAAGCTGATGAAGATTTGATGAACCAAGTATGGTTGAACGTGCTCAGTAACAGCATCAAATTTACAGACGATCATGGTCAGATATGCATTTCGATGTTTGCCCAACATGACACGATAACCGTAAGCATTCGCGATAATGGCATCGGTTTAACCGATGCGCAGCAAAAACATATTTTTGAACGTTTTTATAAAGCAGATCAATCGAGAGTTGCTACAAATGGAGGTAGCGGTCTTGGTTTATCAATTGTAAAGAAAATCATTGATATGCATCATGGTACAATTACTGTGCAAAGTAAGCTTGCCGAACAGACAACATTCGAAATAACACTTCCACTCGACAATGAGACAAATAAAGAAGAGCATAGGTTGTGAATGACGTTCACACCTATGCTCTTCTGCTATTTAATAAGCTACTTGTTTAAAGTACTGATATATTTTCGCTAATTTTTTGTCTTGCTTGCCCTTCTTACTTTCCATATAACCAAATTCAAAAAACTTTACTTTTTTAATGCCTACAAAATTAAATAACGCCTTTCGCATTAATACTTTATGGGCATTATTCAACCACAAAAGTGGATATTTTGTTGGACCTTTCATCGTAGACACACATACGACTGACTTCCCTGTTAGTAGTCCATCAGGGAACCAGCCTTTTTTATCTCGATAGGCAAAATTGGATGCAAATAATTGATCAATATAACCTAAAAGCATCGCTGGCGGTCTTCCCCACCAAATGGGATAGACAAAGACGATTTTATCTGCCCACATGAATTGTTGTCGATATTTCTCCATTTTCGGGTCACGATACATATCACGGCGACGTTTATGCTCATTAAAGTGTAAAAGTGGGTCAAATTGTTCGTCATATAAATCAAGCACTTGTAATTCACTTATGTACGGATTGGCTTTACATCCTTTTACCACTTCTTGCAAAAAGGAGTAGTTTAAGCTTTTATGATTCGGATACGTATAAATCACTAATGTTTTCATAACATCCCCCATTACTTATCATTTGATAACTAAATAATACACGCACGTCTTTTAGTTGTCAAATGATAATTGTTTTAAGATAAGTTATTTGGTATCTTGTTAGGTAAGAGGTGATTATTTGGACAAGAATGCATTATTCAATCAATTTGTCACGTTTACAGCAAACGTCCATCAAGTAACAAGTGACTTAACTCAGAATATCAACACAGATGCCATTACACCTGTTCAATACAAAATTTTAGAATATTTGAAAGTAAGTCAGCCTGTCACGATTACCGAAATTAGTGATTGTCATCATATGTCTTTACCGAATACAAGCCGAGAGCTTAAAAAACTACAAGAAAAACAATTAATTGAAAAAATAAGTGATAGTGAGGATCGTCGTAAATATTATGTGCGGCTATCGAAGGATGGAGAACAATTGATGAATGAAGCTTTTGCCCTTATTGAAGCCCGCTTTCAACAGCTTATTCAACATGTTTCAGAAGAAGATCTTACGGAAATACAGCACGCTTTAACTATTTTGCAACAGACGGTTTTTAAACAATAAAATAATCTTTAATAAAAAAGTGACCTCAAATGCAATTTGATTTGAGGTCACTTTTGTTCTATTTTTTTTACTAGTTTCGCTATATAAATTAATAAACCAATAATTGTTAGGGGTATCGAAAGTGCAACGAAAGTAGCAATAACTGCAAATATATCTCCAACAAGTATTTTTGACATTATTAAAATTCTCTCCTTTTAAACTTTTAAATTACCAAGAATAAAGAAGTGACTTCGTTCTGTAAAAATGCCTTTGTTGCAATAATTATTCTTCAATATGTTTTTTGCGTTTATTTACTAAAAATATATCTTATTAATTACTTTTCAATCAATTGGTCAGCAGTTACTTCATCGCTCCCCATTTTTAATTGATTAGCTTTTATTGTCTTTAATTCACGCTCCGAAAGGGCTGGTTCTTTCGTCTGATTTGAATCTAATGATGCAGCTTTTACATAATTAGTTCCAAATCCAATCCCTGAAAGACCAAGAATAACTACTGATGTTAAAAGAATTGAACGAAATTTCATAGTACAGACCTCCCGTATATTTATATGGTATATAACACTTTTATCTTATCAAATCAATAAAAAAAAAAAAGTTAAAAAGAAATGTTCATTAGACAATTCAGAAATTGTTCATATTAAAGAATAGATAACTTCATTTTTAAATTGCCTATGCAATGAAATTTACTGTTTCACACCGTCTCACTGTTATTCCAATTGAGCCTATGCCCTTTTCTTTCACACCCAATTGTTTAGTAAAAATCGGCTTTGTCGCTTGTTATAAAGAATCCCTCATAATCCGTCACCCATTGGCACGTTCTTTAATAGTCTAAAGATGACTAAAGGAGGTGACTCATGTGGGAGCTGTTTTAGATAAAAAATGGCTAGATCAACATTTAACTTCCCTACCATTATGGCAACAGCACGCATTTACAGAATTTGCAACAATGGTTGCAGATGATGCAAATATGTTCCCATGCATTCCTGCCAGAACAGGTTTTTTATCGAATCAACTACGCTTCAGCTTTATCGGAGATCCCCGAGAGTTACAATCAGCGAAAGACTTAGCAAATTGCTTAAAGGAATATGGAACTTGTGCACGGGCTGCTGGAAAATATACGTCACATGCTATTTTCTTTGAAACACCAGAGGATATGCTGAAAAGCTATCAAGTAGAGGATTACAGAGTCTTATTTTGGAGTGTTTTAAACAATGTAACGGCATTCGATGAAATAGAATGGCCAGTAGAAATTCCTGCAGATCCCTCTATTCATACTTGGGAATTTTGTTTTAATGGCGAACCGTACTTTGTCTTTTGTGCAACACCTGCGCATCAACTGCGAAAAAGTCGCCATTTTTCAACATTGCTAATGGCCTTTCAGCCACGTTGGGTATTTGAGGAAATCAATGACACGACTGTCCTCGGTCAAAAATTAAAAAGGTTGATTAGAAAACGCATTGAACATTATGACGCAATCCCAGGACACCCCGACTTAAAATGGTATGGTCAAAAGGATAATTATGAATGGAAACAATATTTTTTAAGCGATGATGAGCATAGCCCTTCGAAATGTCCGTTTTTAAGAGCAAGTTTGCCCTTAACGTTTCCAGAGGGGCGTAAGAATTAAACGGAGCGATTGTTGCTCCGTTTTTTCATGAGGATCAATGTGGCCAAAGCAATGATGACCAGAAACAGCAGACTGATGTAGAAGCCGAGTCTGCTTGTTTTTTCTCCTAATGTACCAGAAACTGTCACCGCAATTAATAGCATTCCTATAATGTTTTTCACATGTTGCCACTTCGTTAATGTCATAAGCTTCGCATAGGTCACTAAAATAAAAAGCCAATTGTAGATTAACATTAAACCTGCTGCCGTTATTAAGTATTCAAAAATCTTTTCTGGAATTAGGTAACCTATTACAATCGTAATGATTAATCCAACTGTAAGAAAAATAAAAGCAGGCAAAGGCACTTTCAGCTTGCCTTTTTTCGCTAATAACGCCGGCGCATCTCGATCTTCTGCTAAAGCTGTTAAAATGGTTATAACTGCATATAAAGAAGCGACCATCGTCGAAAACCCCGCAATAATTAATATGCCAGTAATGATATCTGCAACAAATGGTATACGAAAATCAGCAAGGGCCGTTATAAACGGGCTTTCATCAATTTTGAAAGTTTCCCATTGTACTAATGCAAGTGCTCCTGTTAGCGCAATAACGTAAATGGTAGTTAGTATGACGATCATTACTTTTCCAGCTTTCGGTGCTTGCTGTGGATCTTTTAAATCAATAACTAAAAGGCCCATCACTTCGATACCGCCAAAAGCAAAAAATGCATATAATAAACCAAGCCAAATCCCTTTTACCCCTTCAGCAAAGAAACCTTGAAAATTTGCTATTAAAGCATCTATTTGCTGCGGCTCACTATTCATCCCCTTCATCAGGAGGATAACAGCAACAACTATGAACATGACAACAGCTGCCGCTTTCATCGCTCCAAAAATATTTTGAAATTTTTCAAAGCCCTTCATTCCAGTAAGGATGATTAGCAAACCTAGTGCACCGAAACAAGATGCAGTCACCCATAACGGGATGGCTGGAAACCAAAATTGCATGAAAATACCTAATGCCATTAATTGACTGCCCATAATTAATATTTCTGAAATCAAATAGATCCAGCCATTACTGAATCCAGCCCAATCGCCGAATGCTTGTTTCGCATAAGTACGAAAAGACCCTTTATCGGGGTTCGCAACAGACATGATAACCAGTGCATCGTAGACAAGATAGGTCCCAATGGCAGCTAAAATAAATGGAAACAATACAGCAGGTCCACTTTTGGCAATCGCCATGCTTGTGCCAAGAAAAAAACCTGTCCCTAATGTACAACCTACACCGATTAGAGAAAGCTGCCACCAGGACATTTGACCTTTGCTGGATTTTGACTCCATTTATATCACTCCTATACCGTTTTTCGCACGAGTGGCAATGTCATACAGCGAATGCCACCACCGCCTTTTTCAAGCTCCGTCACTTCAATCGCAACGATGTTTTTCTTTTGTAAAATGGGATGGTTTTTAAAGTGCTGTTTTGTCGCTTTATTACTGACTAATAGCGTCTCTGGATTGATATTTAAAAAGTTGATATCAGGTATCGTATTATATTTTTCTAACCAATACATATCAAAACCATGACGTTTGAAAAATTGTGCGATCATATCAAAGCGTGTTGTATTTGTGGTGGAAACTTGGACAGGGAAATAACGCATAAAGCTTTTCGCGATAACAACATTGTCGTGTGCTACATTACAATTCATATCTAAATGGAGCGTGTCTGAGCTACGAGGTAAGTCAATAATGCCGATTTCAGAAAATCCCGCTTGAAAGATACGATCCTTTACGCGTTCAACACCCGCTCGCGTGGTCCGTTCGCCGATGTTAATAAGTACAGCATCCTTGTTTAATACCATGACATCCCCAAATTCTAATATGTCGCCAGTTTCCTTAGGTGCTGTAAAGTGATGAGGAAACCATTGTTCAAGTAAGCAATGGGCATGTCCATATTCAGGACGTCGAATGGAGCTACCTGCCTCACCCGGCAACAGGTGATGACCAAATACACATGCAAGATCACGCACAAAATAGCGGTTAAGCAATTGTTCGCTAAGTAGCTGTGCATCTGCTTGTAGTTCCTGTGCGTAATCAATTACTTGCACGCCCGCATGTTCCAAGGTTCCTTTCAGCTCCATGAAATTTTCCATTGCTTTTGCATGGGAAACAGGTGCGCTCCATAGAACATTTTCTGCCGTTTTTAAATCTGGCACGTCTAATTTGGAAGGTGCACAAAGCATGACAACCTTTAGCTCCTCGTGCTCTGACCAACAACTTGGTTGAAATGAAAACATGATGATATCTCCCCTTTTTTCATTGCTATCCTTGTTAGCCTTACCATCACCATGGAGATTATACGAAGCAACATCAACAAGAAAAACACACCATAGCTATGGTGTGTTCAAAGTGTAGACAAAGGCGTTTACCGCAGCTACGGTTTGGCGGTTGGGCGCTTTGCAGGCAAAAAATCAAAGCCTTCTTGATAATAGTTTTTACTATGACTTTGACAATGTCATTACGTTGTTTATTTTGGAAATGCGAGCTAGGTTTATTTTCTCCTAGAAAATTTTTAGCACATTAGGAACTGTATTGATGTAAGTAGACGTTACTAGTTGATTGGAGTGGAAGGCGCGACACTCCAGCAGGAAGCACGAGCTGAAAATCTATTTATGCAAACGAGAGCCGCATAAATAAGTTGAAGCCGTGCCTGCGGAAAGGGAGCTTCTTGAACGGAAATCAACGGTTGGTCACAACCCCACCACGCAAAAAAATGTTGTATTTTACGTAAAATACTCTAATTTCGCATTGGGGAAAAACTTTTTCATATAGCCGTAAAGATGTTCTTTTATGTCCTCTTCTTCCTCTTTTTGATAAATATATTTGCCGATGCCATATTTGCCCCATTTATACCTTCTCGCGGTTTCATCCAACTCTAATTTTGTCATTGGATAATTTTTTTCAATCACTCTTTTCGCTGGCTTTGTAAATCGATGTTGAATAAATTCAAAGGTAATATCATCTCTTACATCTTGCGGTAATTCAGCATCAAGCCGCTCAAACATATGGTAATACCCTTCTTCCCAACCGTCATGCAAATAGATTGGTGCGACAATAAAGCCAAGCGGATAACCTGCCCTCGCTACTTTTCCAGCCGCTTCAATACGTTTATCTAACGGAGATGTGCCAGGCTCAAAGTTTTTAATTACATAGTCTGCATTGACACTAAAACGAAATCTCGTTTTACCATTATGTTTGGCATCTAATAAATGATCGACATAATGAAATTTCGTAACAAATCGTAGTAAACCAAATTCACTTTGTCCAAAATGCTCAATCGCTCTTTTCAATGTATGTGTTAAGTGATCAATCCCGACAATATCTGATGTACACGATGCTTCAAAGCGCGTAATTTCAGGTGCTCTTTCTGCCATATAGTTGTCAGCAGCCTCCAGTATTTCATCAACATTGACATAAGTGCGAATATACGGCTTACTGCCCATCGTTGTTTGTAAATAACAATAATGACAATGGCCCATACATCCCGTCGCAAATGGAATTGCATATTCCGCTGACGGTTTGGATGTATCAAATTTTAGCGTTTTTCGAATACCGACAACGAGCGTTGACTTGGCAATTCGATACTTCTGCAAATCATTATCTCCTGGAAGATTGCGCACCTGATTATGGGAAGTCGTATAACGAATTTCCACGCCCATTTGCTCAAATTTCTCTTTTAGTTCTTGTCCTAGTGGATAATCGAGCGCGTCTGGCTCAAAATAAACGAGCTGAGGTGTAAATGGTTTTCGCATCTTCTACCTCCATCAATGAAAATATTGATGATACGCTTGCTCCGCATCCATCTCACTCGAAAAAATAACAAAGTCATTTGTTAAAGGATAGTATGTTTCAAATAAAAAAAGCGCTAATTCCTGTGGATTTTCAGGATTATTGACGACTGCCGCTTCCTGAATATTTGCGACATCTTGAATATGTGGATTACGATAAAATATATAAACAATATCCCCTGCATTATATGATTGCTGTTGCATTTTTTTACCCTCCTAAGTCATTTCAAGTAGTTTGGCTAAGAAGGGGAAATTTATGTTTGGATATTAGTGAAATTGCTTAATGAAACATTTATTTGATGTAGTACTTCATTCCAGAACGATAATATAATATTCTTTCGTTATTTTGCACTTTTTTCTCTTTCTAAAATTGCGCTAATTAGCAATGTTGCGCGTGTATCGTTTGTATTTCAAATACTAATTTTCCTCTAAAATCATTATGCCCTCCCTTTTTTACCTGTTATTCTTTTCTAGTAATTGCTCTATTTTATGATTGGCATTCGTTAATACTTGTTTTATTTGTTGAATCTCCTTTTCTTTTTGAACCATATGTTCATACTTATGTTGAAATAACAATTTTAATTGCTTAACATTGTCAATTTCTTCATCTGATAATGGCTTTGTATGAACAGTGTTTTGGGACAATTCAAAAAGCTTGTTGATTTCGTGCAGTAAAAAACCAGATTGCTTAAGTTGAAGAATAATATGAACGACTTCAACGTGATGCTCATTATATTCTCGTTGATTATTTTTTAATGTTGGATGCAGTAGATTTATTTTTTCGTAATACCGAATTGTATCTTTACTAAGACCCGTACAAAGTGCAAATTCACCGATTTTCATAATAATCACCTATTATTTTGTAAATTTAGAAACCATTAATAGCAGTATACAATGAAAAACGAAGCGAATGATATGGTGACTGTAAGTAAGTTGTTTATTTGTGTACAGTCCTTCTGCAACCGCTACTACATGTAACAAGATAAATTCAACAATTAATAATAACAATAGCCATTCTCTATCCGGAATCCAAAGCGTTAAAAGCATACTAAGTGATAAGATAATAAAAATAAATATCCGCAGTTGGTACCCCTTCTCTTTCCACTGTAGCACACTTGCAAGACCTATCAATAAAGCATATCCCCCTATCAGTACATAAGTAATCATAGCCATTTTGACCACTCCCCTCTTTTAGTACTTTCACTTTAAAAGGTGGAGTTCACTCCATGTCAATCGTTAGCTGTTCATTTTTATTTACAACTGACCTCTATTATTTTTGCAATATTGATACTTTTAAATAGGCCAAGCCTTTGCTAATGTTATGCTAGCATGCAGCATTGCGTTACGAAGTAAGGTACCTGCGCAATTATTCTTTGCTATCAATTCAGCAAAATAAGGAAGGTTTACAACTATGCAAAAAACAATAAGCAATTCACATTCAAGCACTTTTGATCTCATTTTATCCGCAATGTTAATTGCACTAGTGTTCGTTGCAACACTCACACTAAATATTAAACTACCAATCAAAGCAAATGGTGGCTTGGTCCATCTTGGAACAGGAATGCTCTTTATCGCATCGATTCTTTTTGGTCCTAAAAAAGGAGCGATGGCAGGAGCAATTGGCATGGGTTTATTTGACGCCGTTTCAGGTTGGTTATTGTGGTCCCCGATTACAATTGTCGCTCGAGGCTTACAAGGCTATATTGTCGGGAAAATCGCTTGGTCTGTCGGACGCAAAGGAGATAGCCTTACCTTCAATCTTTTTGCAATGATTGTTTCAGTGCCATTTATGGTAGCTGTTTATTACGTTGGGGAAGCTATTTTATATGCCAATTGGGTTGCTCCTTTAGCTTCAATTCCTGGGGACTTAGTGCAAAATGTGATTGGGATGATTGTCGCGATACCTGTTTGTTTACTTTTAAAGAAAACACCGATTTTTAAATAAAATCGCTAGTTTTGGAGTTCGTTTTACCGGCGATTTCCGGGCTACTACCCGCAGTTCGATTACGATTGCAAATAGGAAAAAACACACTCGCTTACGCGAATGTGTTTTTTTATTTGGATAAATCTATTTTTTTATTTAATAAGTAAATAGTCACACCACCGACTGTCATGGATAATAACTCTCCAACCCCAACAGTAAACCATGTTGCCCAAAATGGCAGATCATATAGGATGGTTAACTGGCCTGCAACGGTAAACATCGATACAGCAAAAATCAATGCTGTGACGACCATTTTCCGACTATCACTCTTCATATTTTTCGTTACTGCTCGGCAAAGAATTAACACTAGAAATGTTGCAATACCGCCGATTGGGACATCGAGTATCCAAGTCGGTGACATGAAATTTGCTAGTATAACGCCTAATGTGACAGCTACAACATAGCGTTTATTGTACAGTGCCAAATAGTTGAACATCTCTGACAAACGAAGCTGGACTGCTCCGAAGCTAATGACTGACAATACGACAGTGACAGCCACATATAGGGCTGCGACCAGTGCTACTTTTGTAAGTTCCCTTACAGAAGTACGCGGTGAATCTTTTACAATAGATGTATTCAATTTACATTCTCCTTTGTAAAATAGCACATCTGCTATTTTAGTACTAACTACGGCCAAAGGATGAGAGCTAGATGCCCTAACTGAAGTGCCGTAGTGCAAGCGTAATTTTGCTTACTTGCGTATTATAGCAGAAGAATGTTAGATTGACCAACACTATTTTGCCATCCATCCACCGTCTAAAGGTATGACAGCGCCGTGCATATAATCAGCTGCTTGACTCGCCAAAAATAGCGTTAAACTTGCAACCTCACTTGGTTGTGCCCAGCGACCGGCAGGTGTTTCATCTGCAACCCATTGTGCCATTTCACCATCGCCTTCAAAATCAGCTTTTGTCATTGGTGTTTGGATAGCTCCTGGCGCAATGGCATTGGCACGTATGCCCTCTCGACAGTAATCTAAATCTAGCTGTTTCGTATATCCTACAATGGCATGTTTAGATGCTGTATAGGCGGCCCCACCACCTCCAGCAATAAGTCCCGCAATGGATGCCATATTGACGATGACGCCAGATTTACGCTGCAACATATGAGGTAAGATTGTATTCGTCACAAAATAAGTACCTTTGACGTTAGTATTCATTATTTTGTCCCACAGTGCTTCATCTGTATCAAGCGATTTAGCAAAGCCGTCTAACACGCCCGCTGTATTTAATAATATATTTACTTCCCTATATACAGCTATGGCATTGGCAAATGCTCGCTCTACATCACTTTTCTTACAGACACTCCCTACCGCATAAGCAAAGTGCTCAGGGTATTGCTGCTGTAAATTTACTAAGCCTTGCTCGTCCACATCTAACCCGAAAACATTTGCCCCGTTTTCTATAAATGCAACAGTTTGTGCGTGCCCAATACCTGAAGCAGCACCCGTAATAAATACGGTTTTACCGCTGTACTCTTCAAACTTCATCCTACCTCTCCTCTATTTAAAAGCAATCTCCAGTTATCTTGTACATCAAAAAAATAGCATACTAAGTATTCCTTAGCATACTATTCTCCCCATTAAAATCACATTATTTTAGTCGACAATTGCCCAATCTTCGGCTAATAAATCACAAACAGTTGGTGTGAACATTGTGTAGCCCTCACCGCGTACATTGATTAAAAAATATGGGTTTAAATTGACCCCGTCATGCTCGCTTTGGCCTACAAGCTTTACATATAATTCAGCTCCGCCCCATCCTTCACGGATTACTTTCTCGCCCGCTTTTAAACGCGGTAATACTGCTTCAAATGTCATTTATACTCATCCTTTATTCACAATGTTTTCAAACTTTCCATACAAAAAAGTATACTGGATAATTATTTTGTTTACAACAATAGCTCGTTCATTTATACTTTTCATTCTAACTACTTATTTTGACTTTAATGTGAGTGTCTTACTACATATAAAGAAAATTGGCGCCAAATCCAAGGGTCTACTTCGTTTCAACTAACGACGCTAGCCCAACCAAACGAAAAAAGAACCTTCAATCCAACATGGATCAAAGGTTCCTATTTTTTAACGACTAGTTTTTATTTAAACCAAGTGCCTCCGCTGTTGAAGCATGCACTTCTTCAAGAAGCTCAGGGTTTTGTAGTAAAGAAATACCGTATGAAGGAATCATTTCTTTTAATTTTGGTTCCCACTCTTTTGATTGTTGAGGGAAACATTTTTTGATAACTTCCAGCATAACGTGAACGGCAGTAGATGCCCCTGGTGAAGCACCTAATAAAGCAGCGATTGATCCGTCAGCAGCACTTACGACTTCCGTACCAAATTGCAATGTTCCTTTACCGCCTGCTTCTGTATCTTTAATAACTTGTACACGTTGACCAGCAACTACGATATCCCAATCATCACTTTTAGCAGTTGGGATAAACTCACGTAATTCTTCCATACGTTGATCTTTTGATAATAGCAGTTGTTGGATCAAGTATTTCGTTAAGGACATTTCTTTTACGCCTGCCGCTAATAAAGTCGTAATATTATGCGGTTTTACAGAAGCAAATAAATCCATGTTTGAACCTGTTTTTAAGAATTTTGGTGAGAAACCAGCAAATGGACCAAATAGTAATGATTTTTTGTTATCGATAAAGCGTGTGTCTAAATGTGGAACAGACATTGGTGGTGCACCAACCGCCGCTTTACCATAAACTTTTGCATGGTGTTGTTCAACAATTTCTTGATTTTTACATACCATGAATAATCCACTAATCGGGAATCCACCGATGTGTTTTCCTTCAGGAATGCCTGATTTTTGTAATAACTCTAGGCTTCCTCCGCCAGCGCCAAGGAAGACGAATTTTGCTGTATGGTATTCCATTTTACAGCCATCTTTATCATGTACTTTTAATTCCCATAAGCCGTCTTTCGTACGTTTAATACTTTCGACACTATGGTTGTAGTTGATATCTACATCTTTCTCTTTTAGGTGGTCAAATAACATACGTGTTAAAGCACCGAAGTTAACGTCTGTACCAGTGTCAATTTTTGTTGCAGCAATGGCCTCATTTGCTGGACGGTCTTGCATAATAAGAGGAATCCATTCTTTTAGTTTCTCTGGATCATCAGAAAATTCCATTCCTTTGAAAAGAGGATTATTTGACATTGTTTCATGACGTTTTTTCAAATACTCAACATTTTTTTCGCCTCGTACCATACTCATATGTGGTAATGGCATAATAAAATCTTGCGGATTTTGGATCAGCTTATTCTTTACAAGATAAGACCAAAACTGCATCGAAACCTGGAACTGTTCATTAACATTGATTGCTTTGCTAATATCGATAGTACCGTCTGGTTTTTCAGAAGTGTAGTTCAGCTCGCATAGTGCTGCATGCCCTGTTCCTGCATTATTCCATTCATTAGAGCTTTCCTCACCGGCGTTTGAAAGTTTCTCAAACACAGTAATATTCCAGTCCGGCGCTAATTCTTTGAGCATTGTCCCCAAAGTCGCACTCATAATTCCGGCACCAATTAAGATGACGTCTGATTTAGTTACTCTGTTACTCATTTTTACCATCCTTATATTTTAAGATTTGCAGAAATGATGTAGGTGTAAACTAGTCACACACCTTTTCTGTATCAACTATAAACTTACAATAGTCTATCACAACTAATTAAAGAATAAAATATCTACTACAATATTATAGTAATAAACTAATCAAAAAGTAGTAAAAAGTGCGAAGTCCGCTCATAATGTCCTATAAACTTACAATAGCGTAAACTTACCCTACAATATTCCAAGAATAGCATCGATTGTCGAAAATTCCATTCAAACGGGTACTTACTTAGCATAAAGACAACTGAATAAATTTTCGTATGCTACTACTAAAATAATTTATCCAACGTTTTTAATCATAATAGACACACTTTAGTTTCGCTCATAGAAAAGCCCTATAACTTTTAGTCTAGTAACCGACTCTATTTTACATGAATTACTAACTTTCACAAGGTACCTTCAAACTAATTTCGCTTTTTACATCGATGATTCATACACTAACGTATAAATTAGATAGAGGGTAAAGACTACTTTATTATTCACCAACTTAATTCATCTATACTGACAAATTAAAAGGTTTTTAATCATCTTCCTCCTTAGCTACTGTATACGCTTTCATCAAATCAATCAAGACTTAATGTTTCAAATTCTTTATTTCCCTCCTTTTTCATTCACGGTTTCAGGGCCTTTCAAACAAGCTAAATATCCCTCTCGGTGTTATATAACACATTCTGCATCAGATAAATTCTACCATACAATAATAAAAATTATTAGAATATTTTATTTATTAAAAACATATAAACCTTCTATTATATATGTAGATTCACTTATAATTTCTGCTTGAATCATTTAATCAACTATTTTTCCGCATAATATGCTCATTACAACAAAAAGGTAGATCACCATAAAATTTGGTGATCTACCCTTTGAATTTTCTGGAACATTTTTTTACAACCTCATTCAATTTGCCGATATATTTTAGGAAACACAAAGTAATACAGGTTATACTCCACCCAAAGTTAATAATTTTAAATTGTAGCTGATTCCATCAATTTTTTCTCCAGTGCTTTTTGTTCGGTCGCAAGTTTTACTTTATCTAGCAAATTATCTGCTATATGAATCTTATATCGTCCAGTTAATATTATATTTTTTAAGTCACGAATTGTATGGCACTCTTCTTCAAGTTCATTATAAATACAGCCATACTGAAGAAGATGATGCGTATCACTTCCACCTATAACTGGTTTATTCAGTGTTTTGGCAAATTGATAAACAAGGTGCGAATTTTCTTCAATGCCCATCGAATATAAATCTTTACCATTTAAATCAAATGCATCGAGCTTATTTAACAATACTGGGTCTAGATCAAATAAAGGTGTACTTTGACGATATGGATGCGCGCCAATTATTAATTGTTCAAATGGTGCAACAAGTTCAAGCAAGTGAGCAAACGGAATAAAGCTACCCTTAGCTGTGTATGGTTCTAACATCGTCCGTATTTTACGAATAATAGTTCGGTCTGCCACAATTAAAATGTGTCCCACCTCTTGAATATCTACTTCCATCCCCGGGAAAACTTTCACATTATTAACTAAGTAATAATTGTCTATATACGGGTAAATTTCATCTAATGTATTATAGACATCAAAAAAATTACGTGTATTAAAATGTTCAGTTAAAGCAAAACCTGTAAGCCCATTTTCTTGCGCTGACTGCACCATTTTTTGAAAATAATCTAATGAAAACTCTACCTTTTTTGACAGTTTACCGTGTGTGTGAAAATCGAATTTCATATGAATGCACATCCTTTTTTTAATAGTAATTACCTAATGTAAAACTAAGGCCAATATAAAATATAGAAAAGACGATAAATGCGTAATCATTTCGCTGGAATGTGAAGTAAGCGGTTTTCAGCTTTTTTATATCCGCATTGTTTATAGAATGGCTAAAGCCTTTTGTTTCTAGTGCTTCTACAGTCGTTCTAGAACGTTTCGCTCCATTTAAAATAAGCGGATAAAAAGACAATACTAAAATTTTTATATAATAAACCCACATGCGCCAATATAAAAAACCTGTTTTTTCAGGTGCTTTGCCTCGTAAACGATACGACAAGATTACTTTATGAAACTCTTCCATTAAAGTAGGTAAAATGCGATAGCAATAGGACACACTAAATGATACTTGAACAGGTACGCCTAAACGTATAAGTGCATCACTAAACTTTTCTGGATCTAAACTTGTAAATACGGCAACGCTCGCTAATGAGATGACCGCAAGTTTAATTGTCAGCCAAAACATCGGTTGGATGGATGCTATATCTCCTCCAAAAAATAAAGAGACAATAAATAAGACGGCTATTTCACTCACTAATCCTACAAATAATATGCATAGGATGAGTGGACTAACCCGAGCTAACATCGTCATGCCAACCATAAACAATAAAAAGCAAAGTAATATCATTTCGTTATGGATAAACCACGGTACAATCGCAAAAAATAAATACCAGAATACGAGTGTTCTTGGATCTAATCGCCCTAAATAAGTGTCTCCACTTCCATAGGCTGTTTTCAAAAGTTCTCCCTTTACATATTCCAATGAAAGCTTGTCAGCGATACGATTAAATATATTCAAAAACTTTTTCCTCTCTTTCTATACTGTCGAACTGTTGGCAAAAGTCTTCCACCGTATAAATTGTTTCACACAGACCAAGTTTCATGCTCAATTCAACTATTTGTGGTAGCACGAGTCCCGCTTTTTGTAACAACGGCTGATTTTGAAAAATCTCCTGACGATTGCCATCTGCAATAATTTCACCGTTATGCATCACAATAATGCGCGTCGCCCATTCCGACACTAGCTGCATATCATGTGTTGCAATAACAACAGTTTTAACATGATCTTTTAATGCTTCTAACATATGCACAACGTGTTTTTTCGTGGCAATATCTAAATTCGCTGTCGGTTCATCGAGTAACATAACAGTCGGTTGCATCGCAGCACCAATCGCCAAGGACACCCTTCTTTTTTGTCCACCACTTAAAAGCCTAGCATCTCTTTCCTGTAAGTCTGTCAATGCAAAATCATGTAAAATCGTTTCAACGATGCTATCGTATCCTTTCACTTTTCTTGCTTTTAAGAACAGCTCAATTTCTTTTTTTACAGAATCCTCAATAAACATCTCTTCTGGATTTTGATAAACATAGGAGACATATTTCCCTAATTTCTCAGGCGTCGCATGCTTTGTTATGATACTTTGAACCGTTACTTGACCGTGATTTGGTTTAACAATACCCGCTATCAGCTTAATGAATGACGATTTTCCTGCACCGTTATTGCCGACAATGGCAATCCGTTCCCCTTCGTAAAAAGTAGTATCAATATTTTTTAATACTTGCTTTCTCTGCTTTTTTAAATTACGGAATTGCAAAGAGACTTGTTCCATTTTGACGACTGCTTGCGTTTCTTGTTTTGTCTGGTAATCCCATTGTTTAACGAATGATGTGTTAGTTGCTTTTATAAACTTACTAAAATGTACAATGCCTTCTTCTACAGTCAATGGCAATTGCGTCGTAACGGCTTCGCGGCCTTCCAAATACTTCGCCGCTTGTGTAATTTGTGGTGGGTAAATACTACGACTTACTAATTCATCCACTTTAGATAACGCTATTTTGACAGGCTCTTTCCACAACATCCGGCCTTGGTCCATCAGTACAACAGATTGACAATACGCGGCTATTAACTCTGCATGATGTTCAATGACAATAATAGTTATACCAAATTGTTCATTTAACTTTTTCAGTACTTTATATACCTCTTCCGCATGCTGCGGATCTAATTGTGCAACAGGTTCATCGACAATTAATATTTTCGGTTTCATCGCAAGTACACCGGCAATCGCCAATAAATGCTTTTGCCCCCCACTTAATTCCCAAATAAATTCATTGGCAATGGCAGTCAGTCCTGTTACTTCTAATGCCCACTGTCCTCTTTCTTTATAATCTGCCAAGCCATAATTCAATGGCACAAACGATGCATCCTCTATAACGGTTGGCCGCATAATTTGATTCTCAAAATCTTGATAAACATAGCCGATTTCTTTCGATAGCTCTGCAACTGAAAATTGTGATGTATCTCTATTTCCGACATATACTTGCCCTTCAAAATCACCTACATAAAATTTAGGGATAAGTCCATTAAACGTTTTACATATCGTCGTTTTACCAGAGCCATTTCCTCCGATGATTGCGACAAACTCTCCTTCATTTATTGTGAAGTTCACATTATTTAACACTTTTTCTTCAGCGCCAGGGTACGTGAAGGACACATCTTTTACTTGAATAATCGGCTTAACCAAGGTTTTCAAGCTCCTTTGTATGATTACGTTTAGATTTTGAGCGCATGACAACTAGGACAATGATTGTCACCATGAAAGACAAAGTGATAGGGACCCAAATAAACCAATTACCAAAAGCATCTAAAAAATCTGGTTCCCATTCACCAAATGACCAATCTGTTTCCGATAAAAATTCAGCAGCAATAGCGGTAACAGCTAGCATAACTGAGACAACGACTAACTTAGGTGTAACAATGGCTCCTATTGTATACTTCATATTTTTATTCCGTGGTTTCATCCCTAACAGCGGCTCGATTTTTCCATATAAGCGCGGGACTAAATATAACGTTGGTAATAGGGCAAATAAAATGCCAGAGAATAATAAATCATTTAATAATGAAACGCCTTCAATAATGACAATACTTTGGGCTAAACCTGAGACAGCCTCAAATTCCTCTACCCCGACCCACACTTTACCAATATCTACAATCGTACCTAATAAATGATGGACAAGGAGCCCTGCCATGACTGCAACTGTAACTTGTTTACGATTTAAAGGATTCCGTACTAAAATACCAGCAATATACATACCTAGCGAAAAAGTTATAAACTTTTCAACTTCTCCAATGCCGCCAAATTGTCCAAGCATTAATTCACCAAATATGATTTCGCCTAGTGAAGCTCCAATTGCTGCATAAAAGGGATGAAACAAAATACACAATGTTAGCGGAATAAAAGCAAAATATTCTACAGACAACTCGATAAATCCTAATTGTACGGAAGGAATTAATTCCGTAAACATATTGGATAATCCGTAAAGTGACATAGATAATATAAATACCATCATTTTTTGTGACTGTGTTAATTGATACGGGCGCTGAACTGACATTTAACTTACCTCCTTCTTTTAATAATTCCAATATATAGGAGTATTGTTAACGGAATATGGATAAATTGCAAAGGTTATGTAAATATTTTTTCACTATTATTTTTACTGAAAAATATTTTTCATTCATTGTTTTATATGTTATAAATGAACTAGATAGATTGGAGGCTTAAAATGATATGAATCAAAAACTTTTCGAAGATCAACATTTAACACCAAACGAAAAAACAATTGCCGATACTATTACGAAAATGGGAATGGAAGTATTAACTTATACAGAAGATGAACTAGCCAAGTCACTACAAATTAGTAATGCTACAGTATCTCGCTTTTGGCGAAAAATAGGCTTTAAAAACTTTAAAGATTATAAAAATACGTATAAGGAAAAGATGGATATTTCACCTGCAAATAAATTAGGTAATATGATGGAGCAAGTAAGTTCCTCCACTATACATGCACAAATGATGTCCATGAGTGTCAAGCATTTAGAAATCACACTAGCCCAATACCGTGCTGAGGACTTTCAGCAAGCAGTTCAGTCAATCGTCAAGGCGAAAACGATATATATTTATAGTCCAGGTCCATCTGAAGGTTTAGGAAACTTATTAAATTATCGTTTATCCCGCTTTGGATTCAATATTAAAGTTTTACCTAAGAGCGGGCATGAAATCTATGAATCTTTGTTGCACTTTTCAACTGATGACGTAATCGTTATGTTTGGTTTTGTGAAGCTGCATCCTGAATCTCGAGTTTTACTCGAACATGCCAAAAAACTTGGCATGAAATCGATTGTCATAACGGATAGCATCGTCTCAGATTTCAATATGCTAGCCGATACAATACTATTTGCAAGTCGTGGCGAGCTTTGGGAATTCCATTCAATGATTGCACCAACGTTTATGATAGAAAGTATTATTATTGCTGTCGGGAAAGAAACCGCTGAACAATCGATGATGAAACTGGAAATGTTAGATACGATACGGAAAGAATATAAAGATTTATTGCCAAGATGATAGCTAAAATTTTCAGTAGTTTTGCTAGGAGCATTTGCTTGTACTATGCGAACGCTCCTTTTTTTTCCTTAAAAATGGAAACAAAAAAACGCTAATCGTTTTAAGATTAACGCTTTCAAATAAATAATAATCCTTATTTTCTCCCAAAGATATTCGTATGACACTAAATAGCATTGCCTAATGTCGCCAAATCAGCTAATGAAAGCTGTTGAACGATTTCATAACCATTCCCGGCACCTTTTGGCTTTACAATGACCGTACCCATATTCGGGATTTCACCCAATCCTACACCTTTCGGAAAGCTATGTGCAATAATGACTTGATTTGTGCCAAGGGGCGGTTTGTTCTCTAGTTGCGATTGGACATTTTTTAATATTTGCTGTTGTTCAGCTGCCGAAAGAGTCCCGCCTAAACGGTTAATAGCAAACCACAAAGGATCCATTTGAATATGCATTGTTGGAAATGCTAATTGGGCTGTTTCAATTGTTCTACACAATGGACTGGCGATAATAGTTGAATAAATGGGGATTTGCCAATAACGCAGCATTTGTCCATAGTAAACAGCTTCTCTCCGACCATAATCAGATAAATTTCGTTGTGTATAACAGTATTGAAAATTAAAATAAGGCTGATCTTCTCCTACTGTCGCTTCTCCATGTCGTACATATAAAATAAATCCCCCTGCTCGCAATAAATCAAGAATAGGCTTTTCCATTGCTTTCATCTCCTCCCGTCTATTCTATCGATTTACTGTTAGTGTATGATGTTCATTGCCCATAAAATGATGGGCTGATAGGTAGATTTGATGTAAAAACAAAAAGCCCCCTACTTGTTCAAGTAGGAAGCTATCATTGTTTATTCTATTTTTGAGTGGACTCGATTACGTAGTGAGTATATGTTCTACTTTAAAGGAATAATAACATTCGCTGTCGTTTCAAATTCCGCTGTTGTTTGGATAGAGATGGTGCCGTTATATTTTTTGACAACTTCTTTCACAATAAACAAGCCTTGTCCTCTTATTTTACCTAGTTCAGGCTTTTTCGTTGTAAAGCCTTGCTTAAATATCTGATACGGTTCAGCAATGGTTGGCCCAGTATTAATAATTGTAAAGACATACTTAAAAGCATCCGCATAACAATAAATTGTTATTTTCCGCTCACTTTCAGGCAATTCAATTGTAGCATCAATGGCATTATCAATTAAATTCGATAGTATTTTTATTAAATCTGTTGTTTTAATATTATTGTAAGCATCCTGTGAAACTGTCAAATCCATTTTAATATTATGATTTTGTGCAGCTAGTTTTTTCGTTTGCAACAAAATGGACAATCCAGGATGATTAATGTTTAATTTTAATGACTTAATTTCCTGAACATCTTTCGATAATGAAGATAAATATTGTTTCGCTTGATCCGGTTCACCTAATTGTAATAGACCGTGCAACACTTGTATATGGTTAGTGAAATCATGCCTTAAAGAGGAGACCGAAGTAATTAACGCTTTTATTTCCGTCTGATATGTGTCTTCAGTTAGCTCTACTTCTTTCGCAACTTCCTTTTGATACCATCTTTGCAAAAAGAAGAAAGAAGCGATAACAAAGATAATAAATAGTCCATTATAAATAAACAAAAGTATATTATTTTCTAGCACTTTGCCTTTAATGCCATTCACTTTGTCGGCACCTATATCAATACCGAGATAGCCGATTATTTGTCCTTTTTCATTTTTAATAGGAGCCCCAACCGAAAGGTAGTCTCCATGAACTGGATCCTCAATGACATTCGTAACATACGTTAAGCCTTGGTAGGCTAATTTAATTTGCTTTTCGGGAACTGTACAAGGTAGACCAATTTCAAAACCTTTCATTATGTTGCTAGGCGCACCAGCAATCATCGCAGTCGATACTTTAGGATTATCAATAAGTAAAGTATACACTAATAAAGCGCCTAGCTTTTCCCCTGCATCATTTAAGTAACTTCTTATTTCCCAATACTCTTCACTTTCAACTGGATTATTTAAAAACTGCTGATATTTCTCAACATCAAGTGATGATGCTATAGAAATAGCCGCTTCTAGACTTTGATTAGCAATGGATTCTTCCACCGTTTTTTTCATCTTCACATAGGAAGTCGCAACATTTAAACTTGTGAACAATGATAATAAGACGGTCGCTAATACTAAAATTAGTTTAATTTTACGATTCTTCATACAAAATGGTACTTCCTCATCTATTTTATTCAATAAAAAACATATGTCATATCTACTATAGCAAAATATTTTTTGTGTGGATTACAATAATATTATACTATAGTAATTTTCGTTTCGATATACCTTGAAAATTATCCGGTTAATTCATCTTCTATTGAGTTATTTCTTTCGCAAATCGAAATAGCTACAAAACGAAAGGAGAATAGCCCAACTAATGTTATGCCATTCCCCTTTTTTATTCTACTAAATTATAAACTAAGCCTAGTAAATTAGATAGTCCGAAGTATTTTTCCTTGAATGATTTTCGGTAAAATTAATTTACCTTCTATGAATTGTTGTAATGAAAATGTAAGCGGTTCACAATTTTGCCCTATACCCACAACGACTTCTAAATCAGTTGGTGAGTATATGACCGTATGCAAAGTGCCGAAATATTCATTATACTGTTTAACAAATAGTGGTGAATCTCCATTATTAAAAAGATGATAAATAGACTTAGTCGTACATGTTTCTTTTATATTCTCACTGATAAAGCGTTTGCGTTGTATAGAATTGTTGATAGACGCTCTATTTTTCCGTTTCAATTGTTGTGATTCAAAATGATTTGTACAAATAAATGGCTGTTTGCCATCCATCACTTGCTCCGTTGGCGTAGCCTCTACCACTACCACCTTTCCACTTGAATCAGTCATCGAATAGTTGTAGCAATAACGATGTGGAATTTTGTGTAGTTGTGCGACGGCCTCTTCTATATTTTTACACTGCTCCAGCAATATTCTAACAATCGTCGATGCTAGAAAGCCTTCCCCTTGCCATTCGTTATTAACAAAATGCAAGCCGACAACTAACCCTTTTTCATTCATTCCATCTAGTCTTCCAATTATTTGCTGGCTAAAGCCCACACTTGCATAACCTTCAAGCGGATTAGAGAAAACAAGTCTTGCATCATATAAGGATGGACTGAAATCATAATTTCTTACATACTTGCCACGATGCACAAACGATGTACAACCCATATCGGGAAATGTCATATTATAACCACTATACATTTGAACAATCGTTTCCAATGGCTGTTGTAAACCAAACGCCAAACCTTTCATTTCATGCAAAAGATTTGGGCAAACATGCTGTAAAATAGCTTCAGCCTGTTGGGCGTTACAATTAGCTGTTAAAGCAAGAAATAGTTCTTGTTGAGCAAAATGGGCTGATACTAACTGTTCATTACTTTGTTGGATGCCCGCATCATATGCATCGCCGTTTAATTGTATGATATTTACCACTAAGTCCTCATATTTCTCCATTTACTTCCCTCCTGAATGCCTTCCATATTTTATACAATCGTAATCGTTAAAGTAACTTGAAGGTCAAGAAAAATATGTATAAAAAAAGTTGCCTCCGCTATGGAAGACAACTTAGCAATTGACCAAAAGGTAAAGATAAATCCAATCATTTTAGCAAATGTTTTTTCTCTCTGCATGTACTAAAACAACCTATACCCACTATCTAAAGCTTTTTTTCTTTAGATTTGAATGTTTTACAACAAGTATCTGATGATTCACTTGCCTTCGCTTCTGTCATTGTATGCAATTCAAAATCTGCAGCAAACTCTTCATCATAGTTGTTATCCATACGCTTATCCATATCGATTGCAATTTTTTCAGCTCCACAGAAATTCCCTTTGGCATGGAACACGCAATTTGATACGGAACAGCTTACTTGAACATTCGGCATAACTATCCACCCCTTGTGATTGGTCTTGGCAAGTATAAAAACAATCGTTGCTCTATACTCTCCAATAAGTATTTTGTCCAATATAAAGGTTTTTACAAGCAAAGTAGGCAAATAACTTCTTATCATTATAAAAGAAGCAAATTAGTGAACACTACTGCAGAACAGCACAGTACCAATTGAGCTCACAGCAGAATGCCCTTTCACTAATTTTCATTAGATGACCGCGTCTTATCTTGAGGGTGTAAAAATTCTGGCCGTTTACCATAACCTTTTGGCGCTAAACGTATTAAAGATTTTTGGATATCAAGCCAGTTCAAATTGGCGCCAATATTTAAATACGGTACACCTAATACTCGAATATTTGCAACATAAATTAGAATAAAAAACAAGGACAAGAAGAAACCGAACAAGCCAAAAAAAGCGGACAATAAGATAACAAATAAACGGAAAATACTCATGGCCGTTACAAACGATTGATTCACAAGCGTATAGGCAGCGATACTCGATATAGCAATTACTATAATCATGGAAGGGCTTGTGATACCTGCCTTGATTGCCGCATCACCGATGATTAATCCCCCAACAACACTCATCGTTCCACTTAAAAGAGACGGTAAACGGAGACTTGCTTCACGAAATAATTCAAACATGAATAACATCAGTAAGATTTCCAATAAAGTAGGAAAAGGCAAGCCCGTTCTTGATTGTACAACGGTTGCTAAAAGCAGTATGGGCATTTGCTCTTGATGATAAGTGGATAAGGCAAGCCAAAAGCCTGGTGCCAGCATACTTATTAATATACCAACGATGCGTAACAGTCGCTCCAAAGAACCGACAAATGAAGGATACTCATTATCCTCACCCGATTTAAAAAGCAAAAATATATTGGGTGGGGTAATCATGGCATAGGACACACCGTCGATTAATATTAAAATACGCCCTCTACTTAACGATTGTAATGCGAAATCAGGTCGACCTGTATAATCATGGTGAGGGAGAATTTTAGCCGTTTTTTCGATACTCTCCATTAATAAATCACCACTAATGACAATATCCGTATCAATTTTACGTAATTGCTTATTAATTTCGGCGAGCAGCGTTTTGTCCGTAATGTCATCCATATAAAGCAAAGCAACTGTCGTTTTAGAACGCTTGCCGATTTCCATCGTTTTCACACATAATGAATTCGTTGGTAATCGTTTACGAATTAACGCAATATTGACGAAGACATCTTCTATAAAATTATCTCGGGGCCCTTTAATGACTTGTTCTTCTTTTGTTTCTTCAGGCTTTCGATTTGGCTTTTTGGCAATTTTACTTGAAAATAAAAGTTTCTCCTCTTCAAAGTAAAGTAAGGCGTAACCCGAAAATACACGGGTAATAGCATCATCCAAATTGATTATTTTTTGCAGATCGGGAATGTATAGTTTATTTACTATTTGCTCTTCTAGCGGTGTTGCTGAAGCATCTTCGAATAACATTTGCACTCGATCAATAATAACTTTATTCAATAAAAACTGATCAAACATCGATTCACAAGTAATAAAATGTACGTTATGTTGTTGAAAGCAATACGATTGAAAGATGACGTCAGCAGAGCGTTGAAATAGTTCTTTCAACGTTGTCAATTCAATTTCGTGTTTCATTGATTGAATGTTCCTCATCTCCTACTGAACCAGATTCAAACAATGTATTTTTACTACAATACATATAAACATATATTTCCCTTTGCCCAAAAATTTATGCAATAAACGTATTACTTCATCATCTTATGAAATCTTGTTTGATCGTCAAAATTGAAATTTATTAGCCAATCATTTTTTGTAAATTCGCCATTTCAATAGCTGACATTGCGGCATCATAGCCTTTGTTGCCTGATTTCGTTCCAGCACGTTCAATGGCTTGCTCAATATTTTCTGTTGTGACAATGCCAAAAATAACAGGGACGTTTGTCGTAAGTGATACACTTGCAATGCCTTTAGCAGATTCATTACAAACATAATCGTAATGCGTTGTAGAGCCTCGAATCACTGTACCAAGACCAATAATGGCATCATATTTTTTTGTTTCAGCTAGTTGTTTTGCGATAAAAGGTACTTCAAATGCACCTGGTACCCATGCGATATCTATCATTTCTTCCTCTACACCATGACGTTTTAGACCATCTAGTGCACCACTAAGTAATTTACTTGTAATAAATTCATTAAAACGGCCAACTACCACCGCTATTTTCAAATCATTGCCAATTAATTGTGCTTCAAATGTTTTTCCCATCTTATATCTCTCCTTTTACACTGTTTGCGTTTGTTGACGACGATATGTTGCTAATGCTTCAATCGAAATCATTTTTAATTGATGTTTTTCGGCATAGTGGACTAAGTCATTAAAGCGTAACATTTCCCCGTTATCGCCCATAATTTCACAGATAATACCGACTTGCTTACTATCACAAAGCTTTGCTAAATCAATTGCAGCTTCTGTGTGCCCTCTACGTTCTAATACGCCATTTTCCTTAGCAATTAATGGAAATACATGTCCAGGACGACGAAAATCCGTTGCTTGCGCTTGCGACTCTAGCATTTTCTGAATTGTTAATGCACGCTCAAATGCGCTAATGCCGGTAGTCGTATCTTTGTAATCAATACTTACAGTAAACGCGGTTTGATGATTGTCCGTATTATGAGCAACCATTGGCTGTAACGCCAATTGCTGTGCAAGTTGCTGAGAAATCGGCGTACAAATAAGCCCTCTGCCATATGTCGCCATAAAATTGATTGTTTCAGCTGTCATAAACTCTGCAAGGGCAAGTAAATCCCCTTCATTTTCACGATCTTCATCATCTACTACGACAATTATTTTGCCTTGCTTTAAATCTGCCATTGCTTCTTCAATTGAATGTAGCAAAATGGCCACCTCCTTGTATTTGCATCAAATCTATATACTAATTTCTATAGCAAGTTAAAACCCATGCTTCATTAAGTAATCTTTTGTAATAGTCGACGATTGCTGACCCCGTTGTAACTGATGAATAATGTATTTTCCAACTAAATCCGTCTCAATATTGACTAGTGCCCCGATGTTTTTTGTTCCTAGCACCGTTTCCTTGTATGTGTGTGGAATAAGCGAAACTGTGACACTGTTTTTATCTACATGAAAGAGCGTTAAACTTGTTCCATCAATGGTAATAGAGCCTTTCGGAATACAAAAGCTTGTTAATTCCTCAGATAGCTCGATATCAATGTAGACTGCATTTGCCATTGGCCGTTTGCGCACTATTTTCCCTACGCCATCTACATGACCCGCTACAAAATGACCACCAAAACGTCCATTTGCAGGCATAGCGCGCTCTAAATTGACTGCATCTCCGACTGTAAGTTGCCGCAAATTCGTCGCTTTCACCGTTTCAGGCATTACGTCCATCGTCAATTCCTGTTCATTAAATCGGGTGACAGTTAAACAAACGCCATTGACGGCTATACTATCCCCTAGCTTCACATCTGCAACCATTTTTGGCGAAACAACGGTAATATTCATACTTTGTCTATCGTTTTGCAAGGTTTTTACGGAGCCGATATCCTCAATAATACCTGTAAACATTTTCACCCTTCTTTCTCGTGCAATTGGAAAATTTTTAAATAAATATTTCATATCCTCCTTTCAACTTTGTACGGAATAAACAAAAAACCCCTTACATAAAAGGGGTTTGGGAGTTCATATATATAAGACGTCACGAAATAAACCTAATGGATATATTTTTTTCCACAGGCTGGCATCTCATTGTTCTTCTCCCATCCAGACTATCACTGTCGGTTTTGGATTTGCACCAAATCAGCTTGCGCTCACGGACTTTGAATTGCTTCATCACCGCCGATTGGGAATTTCACCCTACCCCGAAGAACAGATACTTATTCAATTTTTAGCTAAATAAAAAACTCCCCAACGTAGATGATGGGAAGTCGAATTTACATATAAGCGTAGCCAAATAGACCTTTTAAAGTCATACGAATTTAAAAAGCTTATACATGTACCCTTCTCCCATCCAGACTGTAACTGTCGGTTTTGGATTTGCACCAAATCAGCTTGCGCTCACGGACTTTGAATAACTTCATCACCGCCGATTGGGAATTTCACCCTACCCTGAAGGATATGTTTATTTAGTTACCTCATACAATAACATTATTTTAAAAGATTATCCATCAAAAGTTTTCGCGTACTTTGTAAGCATGACTCACTTTAATATTAAAAGTGCGGTGATTGCAACTTCCAAACAAAGGGTAAATGCTAGAAAATAATAGATGTATTCATTATCTTATACTCGTTCGTCTTAATTTTTCACCACTAATCTTTATGATATTTCTTCCCTGAAATCCAATAGTGTGAAATCATCACCATTAAGGTAATCCATATAATTGTTATCAACATATTTCCATATAAATGAGAATCGACTGAGCTAGTTATTAATACAAGCATTGCCTGTTGACTCATACCAGCCGGATTTAATAAATCGATTATTGGATGTAAACCACTTATCATTTTTAAAACAAGCAAGCTAACAATACTAATTAACGCTATCACACCCTGTCCGTTGAAAATCGTACTGATCATCGCAGTAAAAGAGATGATAAACAGAACCCATAATAAGTAAAAAATAATGGCTAACATCATATCGAAAAATGGCATATTACTAAACAAAAAATTGGCATAGACATACGATACAAAGTAGCCAATTGTCACACTGAACGCGACAAGTAAAAAATTCGAAACTAGTTTACCTCCGATATATGAACGAACTGTTACTGGTCTTGTTAAAATAAAATCTAGCATTCCATTTGCTTTATCAGACTGAATAATCCCCATCATTGCTATAACAATAACCATAATGCCTAATTGATCAAATTGTGAGCCAAGCGTTGCGGCCATTACTTGTGCTCCATCCTGCTGAAGCATAGCAGGATCGATTGTAATGCCTTGATTTCCACCGAGTGCTGCTAAAATGGAAGGTAAATAATAGGTAACGACCGGTTGTGTTGCGCCTAAAAACATAAAAACAAGTGGTAACCAAATCATCTTAAATTCACGAAACATCTGTACATATTCTTTTTTCGTTAAAATATAAAAAGAAGTCATACACTCACCACCATCTTTAAAAAGATTTCCTCTAACGTATCACTGCTACCAACTTCAAATTTGACAATATCTATGTTGTTTTCTATCGCATGCCGGATTAACAAATCTTTATTTTTTTGAACATTATCGAGTGTAACCTTCGCTTTTTTCCCAATCACTTCTACATTTTTTACATATGGAAGCTTTTCGATTAGTTGTACCCAATGCCCCTTCAGCGAGGCAATTTCCAGATGCACAACAGACTCATTGTGACTTGTTAATAATTTATTTATTGTCGTATCTTCAATTTTCATTCCTTGTTTCATAATGACAAAGCGTTCACAAATTTCTTCCGCATCGCCCAAAATATGCGTGGATAATAAAATCGTTGTTTCCTGTTTTATTTCTTGAATTAAGTTTAGTACTTCCCTTCTGCCTATTGGATCTAATGCCGAAACCGGTTCATCCATGACGATAAAAGATGGTTTATGTAAAAGCGTTTGAGCAATGCCGAGTCTCTGCTTCATCCCGCCAGAAAATGATTGAACTTTTTCATTTTGTTCATTAAATAATCCTACTTTTGTTAAGATAGCTGGTACCTCATCAAGTAGCTTTGCTTTTGATATCCCTGATAACTGCCCCATGAAAAAGAGTGTTTCTTTTGCAGTCATCCAATGGAAGAAATCTGGATATTGAGGAAGATAGCCAATTTCTCTTTTCATATTTGAAATTTTTTTCCCGTCTAATAAGACTTCTCCTTTATCTGCATAAATAATATCTGAAATGATTTTTATTAAGGTAGACTTTCCTGCACCGTTTGGTCCAATAAGTCCAACACATTGTCCAGTTTCAACTATCATAGAAAAATTGTTAACCGCTGTCTTTGTTTTAAATTTTTTTGTGATATTTTTAATTTCTAACTTCATAATATTTTTGCTCCTTTTCGACCTATTGTGAAATATAAAATAGGACCTATTGTATTAAAAAACAAAATAACTATTGTCCATAAAAGTACATTGGCCCTCTCCTTGCGATGCTTATACAAATCAACTAAAGCAATAAGGATAAGAATGAAGCCTACTAGCATAAACGGCAAGGCAATTTGTAACACAGCTAACCAATCGATATCCTTTAATTCATTTAACCCATAATGAAGTTTCACTAAAAAACTCCCCTTCCTTAATTCATTATCATTACCAATAATGATAACATTAACATATATTATTTGGAATTGCACTTGTTATTTCATTTAATTTTATGCTAACATCATCTTTATTATCATTATTGATAACATTTTTACCGTTATCTACCCTTCATTACCGTTTAAAAAGGAGAAAATGTGGTGAATAAAGCTGAAATTTTAATGCACCCTGTACGAATTAAAATTAGTCAAGCCCTTATGCGGAACAAAGAAAATGGTTTAACACCACTTGAAATGGTTAAAATCATACAAGATGTTCCACAGGCAACTCTTTATCGGCATATTCAAATGTTACTTGATGCAGGGGTAATAAAAATTATTAAAGAAAAAAAGGTCAGATCTGTCACAGAAAAATACTATGCCCTTAATGAAAATGCTGCACGACTTAAGTCAAACGATTGGAAAACAACAAAAATGGAAGAGAAAATTAGTTATATTTCCTATTATCAATTATCTTTATTATCACAATATCAAAATTATCTTTCTTCGTTAGAAAATAAGAACAATGCCGAGGATTGTGCGACATTCTCACTTTTAGAGTTAAGTATAGAAGAAGATGAATTCGAAAATTTTCAACGTGAATTAAATGATTTAATGCTTAAGTACTACCAAAGAACAAATAAAAGCGTGCTTACACGGACAATAGCTGTAACTATTATCCCTGATAACAACCCTTAAAAGAATGTGGGATAAATGGTTACCAGTAATACACTACGATGCTATACCGTTGTTGTCCGCTACGGCAGTGCCTTCCGCGAGAGTACAACATAAACCACAACTCTCGCTAACGCGAATTCTATTACGTCTTATGTTGCGGTCGTGCTAAAGCAGAAGATACAGCTGTCGTTTGCTTGCTTACTATTTTAAATGACAACAATTATTTTCCTACATCAACCATTTGCTATTTCTTTTTTTTCGTATTCATGTCATCATAAACGCAGGTGTAAGCGACTACTTCCAAAAGGAGAATAAATAAATGAAACATATTATTTTTGATTTTGATGGTACACTGGCAGATTCAACGGCTGTTTTCGCCTCTGTATGGAACACCATCGCAAGAAAATACGACTTTAAAGAAGTGAAGTTAGAGGATATTGATGCACTTAAAAAAATCTCACTGATCGAACGAAGTAAATTATTTAACTTTCCCCTACACAAGCTACCGATAATACTCCCCCAATTTTATCGATTATACCAACAGTCATTACAAGATGTTCATCTATTTGATCATATCAAGGATGTCTTAAAGGCCATCGCAGACAAAGGTTATACAATCGCCATTATCTCCTCTAATGCAAGTGATAACATTATCGAGTTTTTAAAAGTGCATGATATCGATTATGTCTCCGAAGTTCTATGCTCCAGCCATATTTTTGGAAAAGATAAAGTCATTAAAAAATATTTGAAAGAAGCAAATATTAATCGATCAGACGTTTTTTATGTTGGTGATGAGCAACGTGATATCATTGCTTGCAAAAAAGTTGGTATTCCAATTATTTGGGTTGGTTGGGGTTATGATGCGTTGGAAGTAATCGAATCCGAGAAACCTGATTACAAAGTATATGCTCCTGCTGAAATTTTAAATATTATTTAATGCAATGAATACCCTCGTATTTGAAAAAGGTATTGTTTATGCGCCAAAATAAAATAGCATGATTCCGAATAAAAATGGTGCGGAATCACGCTATTGTTGTTCATATCGCGTTGTAGCATGTATAATTTTTGGTGAATCGGTTCACCTAAAGGAGAGCATATAGAGTTGAATCATAATCTTATCGCGAATTTATCTTTTCTTATATGCGCTGTCATCTTTTTAAATAACTTTACAGCCCTATTGTTTGATACGAAAATTTACAACACAACATTTCTTCTATCTATCATATTGATGGTTGTATTATTCATAAATGGTATTGTACATAAAAGAAGAGCTAGAAAATAATTACTAATAGTTAAAAGGACTGTAGACAATTTTTAACTGTCCACAGTCCCAACAATTGCTAGCCTTCCTATTGGGCTAGCTTTTTTAAAATTTCTTGGTACTTTTCGGATGTCCTCACTTCAACTGTAAGAAAATCTTGTCCATAGGTCGCCTTAATTAAAAATGCTACATCACTCGTGTTTTGAAATCTAAAATCTAAAGTTCCATAAGACACCGTTGCATCGCGTCCTTTTGGTACATAACCTACATCTAATGAATGATGATGGCGCTCCACAAATTTTATAGGTAATTGATCGACTGCATTAAACAATGTGGACGACGTTTGGCAAATTCCCCCGCCAATCCCCATAACAAGTTTTTTATTAATAATTTCAGGAGCGGGTTGATAGCCATTCGCTTCATCTCTAGGACCAACAACCGTATTGAATGAAAAAGTATCCCCGCTGCCAACGATGACATTGTTAATGGCCTGTGCGGACAGCTCAATATTTTTATTTCTTCCAGCATCTGATGCATTGAAGTATGTTGTATACGAGGCGACAACCACATCTTCCAAATACGGTATATCTTCAAGATAATAGCCACTTTCAGTTATATAAATTGGCATTTCTACCTTGCCACCCGTTGCAGATACTGCAAGCACCTTTTCAACTAATTCACTTTCTTTTAAAATGACCAGTGGACTTCCTTTTATAATCCGTCCGTTATCATCCAATTTATCGAGCTCCATCCGTTTATCGAAACCCGCTATTGTTTCGGTTCCTCTCGCTAATTGTTGTGCCAATTGTTCAATACTCTTTTTATACGTTACGGGATCTGTTTCATAGCCTAGTTCTTGTGGTGACAGCCTATGAATAACTTCGTTAGTTTGTGAATCAACAATTTCAACAATAACAGGTACAGCTTCCATCTCCTTGTCCTGCGTAAACGTAACCGGCTGCTTCACCTCGTCCGTTTCTCTTTGTTGATTCACCACTTTTTCCTGACAACCAGCTAAAGCCATCGCACATCCTAAACATATGACAGCAATGCATCTCTTCAAATTTCAACACCTACCTCTAACTTACTTACAGCAACATCTTATTCGAGTCGTAAGGATAGTGTGTTTCTTTTTATGTATTTTTATTGGTCGTGATATTAATATTTGTTCTTTTAATAAGAAAAGTTAGGTCAGTACACACTTGAAAAGCGGTTTCTTCCATTCACAATTAAACTAAAAGAAAAACACGCCACAAAAGTTTAGATGATCACTTTTGTGGCGTGCTTTCTGTTAAAATATTGAGTTTTCGGCATATAGTAAGTATATCAATTTATCTCATCTTTTGTTATTTCCAAACAGGAAAATGAATAAAGTAAAAGTTGCAAATAAGAATAATAAAATGGTTGTCGCTCTAGGAAAATAACCATTTTGGACTTGATAAAAAATTTCTATTAATGAAAAAGATAATACACTAAATATGATAAGTATAACTAAAATATGTATCTCGTTTTTATTTTTCATGCAACCTGTACATTGAAGTATAATGTTTTTTTCATAACATCATCTTCTATCCCTTTCTTAGAAAATATTCGATAAATGACAGTATTCTTATTGATTTATAAAATAATATACACTCTTTATTTTTTCAACAAGCATATTTTAATTATTTTCAAAGTTGTACAACAGTTGAAGTTAGTCATGATAGTATGCAAAAAAACTGCTCCTAATTTAGAAGCAGTTCCTTTTACATTATTTTTGGATAAACATTTGAGACCAGTAGTTCCCGTCTTTCACAAATCCTACACCGATATGCGTATAGTTTTTGTTTAAAATATTTGCTCGGTGCCCAGCACTGTTCATCCATGCATTTACTACTTCAGTTGCTGATTGTTGACCTTTGGCAATATTTTCTCCAGCCGATTTATACGTAATGCCAAAGTTTTTCATCATCGTAAATGGTGTGCCATACGTTGGACTTGTATGGTCGAAGTAATTTTTATCATGCATATCTTGAGATTTATATTTTGCTACTCTTGAAAGCTCCCAATCTTCTTTTAATGCTGGAAGCCCTTCTTTTGCTCGTTCAGCATTGACAAGCTTCACTACTTCTTGCTCTACAGAAGCTTGCTCATTTGTTGGGATATTAATTTTTTGACCTATGTTAATTTGATCAGGATTTGCTAATTGTGGATTCGCATCAATTAATTCCTGTACACCTGTTTGTGTTTTAACGGCAATTTTCCAAAGAGAATCACCTGCTACTACTGTATATGAACCGGCTGCCATCGCGCTAATCGGTACTAATAATGAGACCGATAATACAGATGCCATTGCCACTTTTTTTACTTTTTTAAACATGTAAATCATTCCTTCCTGTTTTGCTCTATTTTCATGGTAAATAGTTTCCCAACATAATTCATCACTAAATATTTGGAAGGATTTTTACAATTGTATTACATCCGACATAATCGGCGAATAGATTACTAAAAGAACGGTCTTTTTGCACAACTGATTAGTAATATATTTGAAATATAGTTGTAATAGGAATAAATTACTATAAAAAATCCAGTAGTAACAATACCATTTCACACATGATCAACCAATAAACGGAAAACATTTTATCCCTTAAGCAGCTACTCTCAATGATAAAATCTCAACAATCGCCATGAAAACACTGGCAACCGCCACAAAGCCCCCTCCACGCACTTATCACAAGTAGAGAACGTTCCAAAGATAAAAAAGCATACTAGAAATGCTCCCAGTATGCTTTGAACTACTTTACTTATTGATTTTTAAGATGGCCGTATCTTCTACGAAAGTAGTCGTATTAAATAAAAACAGCACATCTTCAATACCATTTTCAGCCATATACTGCGTTATATTACCATTATAATAGCGCAAGTCAATGACATGTATTTCAGGAATATGATTTGTTAGAAACGGAATGACGTTATGAGCATAAGAATCTTTTATGATTAGTAACTTCTGTTGGTCCATTTGCTGTTGGTCAAGCTTTGTCGTAAGCTTCATCAGCGCATGCACGCCACCTAAGAAATAAGAATATTGATCTTTTTTCGTAAGAAAGCTTTTATCATACATTGTTGTGAAAGTTTGATTAGCATCTGCGATATACATTTCTGTTTTTACTGGCGTGCGCGGTATATAGGCTTGTATTTGATCGGGCGCTAAGCCTGCAAACTGACTACGCGTATGATAGCTACCGAGAAATGAATGACTAACCGTTTCAATCATAAAGTCACTCTGTGAAAGGGGCTTCCAACCCTTTTGCTGTGCATACGCAACATATGCCAAATAAGCGCCATATGTCGTCCAATGATGGTCTGTGCGATAATAAATGCTTTCAGTTGCATGTGGTGCTAAAAAATCAAAACCATTGATAAATGTTACATCATTATGTAACTGCTCTTCAATCCACTGATTGACTTTCTTTTGTGGATACACTGGTGCCAACCACGGTAAGCGCTCGGGATAT
>Ga0213820_1000191_pt1 | contig 58458 bp, 47 predicted proteins | sample MC6MC0910MG_FD_179889 | JGI IMG/M metagenome (GOLD analysis project Ga0213820, IMG submission 179889) | Enriched soil aggregate microbial communities from Iowa State University, Ames, United States - MC6-MC0910-MG | ecosystem: Environmental > Terrestrial > Soil > Unclassified | place: USA: Iowa... | reverse complement strand
TTGAACAGAACCGTATCGCCATTGAAAGCCTGGACACCCCGGCCGACCCGGCCGACGCCGCTTCTGTTGAAGAAGAGCGCACCTGGCTGGTCAACGCCATTGACCGCGACCAGCGCATGCTGCCGCAGCTTGAGCGCGCACTGGAGCGCATCAAGGAAGATTCCTTTGGCTGGTGCGATGACAGCGGCGAGCCTATCGGCCTCAAGCGCCTGCTGATCAGCCCGACCACCAAGTACTGCATCGAAGCGCAAGAGCGCCACGAGCAGATCGACAAGCATCAGCGCCAAGCCTGATGCGGTGAAGCGGGGGACCGTCCAGCGGTTCCCCGGGAAAGACCCGTTACACCCCGTCTATTGATCTGCTGCAAGCCACCCCACTAAAGGCCCATGGATAATGGCCCGATAGTGGCGTTTAATGCAGCGACAATAATGACAAGCAGTGGGGTAACGAAGATGGCTGGAGACGGATCTCTGATGGGCGCAGCAGTGCCACCGCAAGCGGTGGCGCGCGGGCTGCCCGGCTGGCTGACGCCCCTTTTGCAGAGTACCGCCCTGGTGTTGGTCCTGCTGGGCTTGGCGCTCGCCAGCCTGCCGCTCTACCTTTGCCTGCCACTGGCCCTGCTGGTGATCTGGCTACCTCGATTGAAAAGTCGCACACCTGTTATCGCATCTTCCGATGCCGTCGACGCCATCGGCGAATTGACTCGCGACCTGTCCTACACCACCAGTCATAACGCGTTGTCCGCGGCCGGCGTGGCCTTTTCGGTCAAGCAGCTGGCGGCCCGTGTGCAGTCGCAGTTGGGCGCGGCCAAGCAGATTGTCAGCAGCGCCGAGGTGATGATCGGCACTGAAAAGATCACCTCCCAACTGAGCCGCGAAGCGCTTGGCGCCGCCAGCCAGGCGCATCAACGCAGCACTGAAGGCCGCGAAGTGCTGGCCCAGTCGATTACCCGCATGCACCAACTCAGCCAACGCGCCAACGCCAGCCGTGAGCTGATTGAAGCCTTGAGCCTGCGCAGCGAGGAAATCCAGCGGGTGACTTTGGTGATTCAGTCCATCGCCAGCCAGACCAACCTCTTGGCGCTTAACGCCGCGATTGAAGCGGCGCGGGCCGGTGAGCATGGGCGTGGGTTTGCGGTGGTGGCGGATGAGGTGCGTGGGTTGGCGGGGCGTACGGCCACGGCCACCGATGAAGTCGGGGTGATGGTGGCGGACATCCAGCAGCGCACCGCCCAGGTGGTGGAGCAGATTCGCCAGTTATCGGCGGACTTGCATGCCGGTGTCGAGCAGGTGGAGCACGCCGGCGAGCAGTTGCAAAGTATCGCCAGCCTGGCGGCCGATGTGGAAGGCCAGGTGAATGAAATCGCCCAGGGCACCGACACCAACCGCACCCAGCTCGACAGCTTGTTCCATGCCGTGGAACAGATGCGCAGCGACCTGGCTGTCAGCGATCAGCAAACCCGCCAGTTGGCCGACGCTGCCGTGCAGATGGAAGGGCAAGCCGAAACCATCAGCGAGCGCCTGGCGGAAGTTGGGCTGGACGACTACCACCAGCGTATCTACGACCTGGCGCGCGAGGGGGCGAGCCGGATTGCTGGGCAATTCGAAGCCGATGTGCAGCAGAACCGGATCAGCCTGGATGACCTGTTCGACCGCAGCTACACGCCGATCGCCAACACCAGCCCGAGCAAGTACCACACCCGGTTCGATAGCTACACCGACCAGGTGCTGCCGGCGATCCAGGAGGCACTGTTGCCACGGCATGAAGGGTTGGTGTTTGCCATCGCCTGCACGCCCCAGGGCTATGTGCCGACGCACAACAAGGCGTTCTCCCACGCGCTGACCGGTGATGCGCAGGTGGATGCCGTGCAGAACCGCACCAAGCGCAAGTTTGAAGACCGCACCGGGATCCGCTGTGGCAGCCACCAACAGGCCGTTCTGCTGCAGACCTATACCCGTGACACCGGCGAACTGATGCACGACCTGTCGGTGCCGATCATGGTCAAGGGCCGACATTGGGGCGGCTTGCGCCTGGGCTATAAACCCGAGGTAGCAAAAGGCGGGCGATAGGGATTATTGCTGTTTATGCAATGGAGCTATTCCGGGGATAGCTTTTTCCAACTGGAGGAAAACCGTAGCATGGCCAACATTGTTAGCCAGCTAACTAATGCTGCGGAGAAGCTCCATGCAAAACAAAGTCGATGTCGCCGTGATGATTGGCAGTGGCGTTCCCGAAACCTTGCGTGCGCTGGGTCAGAAGGCTTGCTGGGTGGTGTTGCTCAATGGTGAGCAGCGCGGCACGGCGTTCGCCAGTCGCGATGAAGCGGAGGAGTGCAGGGCTGCCTGGCAGGCGCTGTTGCGCCTGGAGCAGTCAGACAGCCTGCATTGACGCCGACTCAGTTCGCTTGATGCAGGCGTTGGTTAAGTTCATCCACGGCAATCGCCCATTCGGCATCGTCGCGAAGCTCTTCCTTGAGAAAACTCGCTTGTTGCGCCGACCAGAACGGTGCATCGATGAGCTTCACGTCTTCAGGCAATGGATGGGCAACGATAAACGCATCGATGGCGTCTGGGGTTGAATCCAGGCCCAATTGTTCAAACAGGGTTTCAAGGGTGGGGATTGGCGCGTCCATTTGGTTCTCCATGCAGGGTGGTCGTTATGCATGGGAGGGTTGTGGCGCAGCAGAGTTCTATCGGATCTCAGGAATTCAGGGCCCCGTCGTCCACGGCAGTCTTTAGCGCCTTGGCGGCGTCCTTGGCGGCGATGGCAGCCGCGTCGACGGTTTTGAACCAGCGGTCTTTTTCCACCTGATGGGTGGTGACAGTGGTCAGCGGAGGCTTGGCCCGCATAATGATCACTGCTTGAAACTCACCGTCTACTTCCCTTGCGTCGCCATGGATGAAAAATTCGCCGATATCAAATTCCGTCACGTAGAGCCTTCCCTTGGAGATAACTGCACTGGAGAAACCTGGCCCGCAGGGCACAAACTTCAGTGGACGGGCCAGTATGGCAGTTGTTGCGGGTCGGCGGCGCAGTTAAGTTATCGGGCGGACGAAACGACCGCTCCATGGTGAGCTTGCAACTGGGCTTCTAGTTTCTTGGCCAGTTCACAAGCCTTGACATGGCCGCTGCGAAAGCCTTTTATTTGGCCGCTGAGCACTTCACGGATGTGGAAGAAGTTTTTACCGGCAGGTACAACCTGGTAAAGAACCGGGTCCGAGTACCCCTCGAAGCCGCCCAAGCGGTAGTATTGAGCCTCGCCCTGGCATGATGAACGGGTGTGCGAAGACATCGCATTGTAGGTTGATCGTTGCATGGCCTGCTCCTTTCGATCGCTCCGGTTGACTTGATTGCAACGTTTTGGGTGGTTTTGATTGGTGCTGCTGTTTTAGTATTGTCGTCGGCGATCTGCGCCTGGTTCCATGACAGCGTGCTTATTTGCGCTTGCGTGTCGGAAAACTGCATTTTTAACTGGGTTATTCTCTGAAGTGGGTCGGTCCGTATTCTCTGGCCGTTGAACCTGTGATCTCCTGTGGTGCCTGATGACCTTGCACAAGGTCCATCGCGTACGTCTGTACTGGTCTTATGGCGCGGCAGTGGGTTCTTCTTCAGTTTTTTTCAAAGAATGAGTGATGTGATCGTGCCGTAATGGCCGTTTTTTTGTGCTGCCCGCTCTGGCGGACAGCGCTCTTTTTGATGTGGGGGCGTTTCCTTGGCAGTCAGTAATCTGGATATGCACGCGTTGTTCGTGCTGGGTGATTTGCGCGCAAAGTTGGTCAAACAGTTTCAGTCCCGTTTCGTTTACATTACTGAGCAGACGCCGGAAGGTATCTACATCGCCGAGATCGACACCGAGGCGGCGTTGGTCGTGGACGACAAGCCCCGCCTGGAACTCAAAGTTGGCGATCACTTCCGCGCAGCGGTATTGCCCAGCCGTGAAGGTGGCAAATTCGAACTGAAGTTCCGCGATATCAAGTTGACCGTCTATGGCCTGGGTGACTACGCCTTTGTCTCCTCGGCCGAAGGCCAGGGCATTGTGTTCAAGGAAGGCCACAGCGTGATGCTGGTGTTTGCCGCCAACGAGCAACTGCAGGAAGGCCTGACCAAGACCCTGAAAGCCGTGACCGGCAAGGCCGCCAAATGGCGCAAGGGTGAACTGGTGACTTTCAAGGCCAGCGAATAACCATCAAATTCCGCGAACACCCGTTATCTCCCGGAACCTCTACTACAGTTGAGTTGACTTAACTATTCAGAGGCTTCGCGCTTACGCAGCAAAGCCGTCCGCTGTCTGCTGCGATATCGCGAGGTGCAAGGGCATGAAAGGATTGAGAACGCTGTTGGCTGCATCCGTGACAGCCTTGAGTCTGTCCGTGGCCGCACTGCCGGTTTCGGCCGCCGAGACGCCGATACACTTTGCCGATTTGAACTGGGAAAGCGGCAGCCTGATCACCGAGGTACTTCGGGTGATTGTCGAAAAGGGCTACGACTTACCGACCGACACCTTACCGGGCACCACCATCACCCTGGAAACCGCCCTAGCGAAGAACGACATCCAAGTGATCGGCGAAGAGTGGGCCGGCCGCAGCCCGGTGTGGGTCAAGGCTGAAGCCGAAGGTAAAGTGGTCGGCCTGGGCGATACGGTCAAAGGCGCAACCGAAGGTTGGTGGGTGCCGGAATACGTGGTCAAGGGCGACCCAGCCAAAGGCATCAAGCCTCTCGCGCCGGAACTCAAGAGCGTGAAGGACCTGGCGCGCTACAAGGACGTCTTCAAGGACCCGGAATCCCCGGGCAAGGGGCGCTTTCTCAACAGCCCTATCGGCTGGACCTCGGAAGTGGTCAACAAACAGAAGCTCAAGGCCTACGGTCTGGACGACAGTTATGTGAACTTCCGCAGTGGCTCGGGCGCGGCACTGGATGCCGAGATCGCTTCGTCGATCCGCCGGGGCAAACCGGTGCTGTTCTACTACTGGTCGCCGACGCCGTTGATGGGGCGCTACAAGTTGATCCAGCTGGAAGAGCCACCGTTTGATGCCGAGGCGTGGAAGACGCTTACGGATGCGGATAATCCTGATCCAAAACCAACACGCTCGCTGGCATCCAAGTTGAGCATCGGGGTGTCGACGCCGTTCCAGAAGGAGCATCCGCAGATTGCGCAGTTCTTTGAGAAGGTCGAGTTTCCGATTGAGCCGCTGAACAAAGCCTTGGCGACCATGAGTGAAAACCACTCGGCGCCACGGGAAGTGGCCCAGGTGTTTCTGAAGGAACATCCGCAGGTGTGGAAGGCTTGGTTGACCGAGGATGTGGCGCAGAAGGTTGAAGCCAGTCTGAAATAACAGTGCGCATGTACTGTAGGAGCCCGGCTTGCCGGCGATGGTGTTTATCGGACGCCATCGCCGGCAAGCCGGGCTCCTGCGTTCAGGTGTTTAGAACCTGGTTTGTACTGCCAGCTCGAATGTCCTTGGCGCACCCAGGTAGTAAGCAGGCGACACATGCGCAAACTCGGCATACACCTCATTCGTCAAGTTGCGTACCCGGCCCGTCACCGAGGTATGCGAGTCCACTTTGTAGCGCAGGAACGTGCCGAACAGCGTGTAGGCCGGCACCGTCTGGGTGTTGGCGTTATCTGCGTACACCTCGGCCACATAACGCGCATCCACGCCCCCTTGCCAATCCTCGGCAAAATCATAGGTCAGCCACAGGTTCCCCACGCGCTTGGGCACGTTGGTTGGCGTATTGCCTTTGCGTGAGACCACCGCGCCACTGGCGATTTTCTCGTTGAAGTCGTCGTACTCGGCGTCGACCCAGGCGAAGTTACCCTCCGCCAGCAACCTTGGCGTGATGCGTAACGAACTGGCCAACTCGATGCCTTTGGATGACTGTGCGCCGACCGGAATGCTGTTAGTCGGGTCCTGCGGATCGGTCACGGCAAAATCCTTACGCTCGATCTTGTACGCGGCCACGGTGGCCGAGCCACGGCCGTCCAGGTAATCGAACTTGCTGCCCACTTCCCACTGTTTGCCCGTCGAAACATCAAACACTTGCGTGGTGGTGTTCGGCTGCTCGGCGGCGGTGCTGTATTGCACATACACATTGGCCGACGGGATGAACTGGTAAGTCAGGCCGACGCGGCCGGTTACCGGCTCCCAGCTGCGCTTGAAGTGGCGGGGATTGGTCGCGGTGATCGCACGGTGGTTGGTGACGTCCAGGTCGATAGCGTCGTAACGCAGGCCGGTAAGCAGCGAAAGTTTGTCGGTGAGCCCCAGGCGGTTCTCCACGAACACAGCTTTGGTGGTGACCTCGTTGGTCTTGTCCTTGCCGAACTTCTCGCGGGTTCGCGGGATGTCGTAGAAGTGCCCGGGATCGAAGTTGTCTGGATTCACTGTACTGTTGCCTGGCACATTCCATGGGGTATTGGTGGTGCTGTTGACCTTGTATTCGGAACCGCCAGACCACGTGGTCGACAATCCGAACATACTGTCATCGTGGCGCAGTTCGAACTGGTTGCCGTTCTGTTCGCCTTGATGACGTACCTGATAGGCCGTCGAGCGGTTCACCGCGCTGTTGTCGGCGTTGTACTGATAGGTTTCCAGGTTGCGGTAATCGCGTTGGCTGTCCAGGTGGTAGAGGGTGTTTTTCAGGCTGGTGCTGTCGTTGAGGCGGTAGTCGATGATCGAGCGCGCCCAGATCGTGCGCTGTTCGTAGCGACCGTCAGCAACGTTGTAGTTGTTGAAGCGGTTGTGCTTGTCGATCTTCAGCTCGCCCACCTTGGGGTTGAGCACCGGCGTGCCCCAGTAGGGACTGTCTTCATGCTCATCCTGGTATTCCAGCGCCAGGGTGTGAGACAGGTTGGGCGTGAGGTCGCTGAGCAGGGAAAACGCCAGGCTCCAGGCCTCGCGCTGGTCGCGGTCGATGTAGCTGTGATTGGTGTTGCGGCTTACATCCAGGCGCGCGTAGTGCTGCACATCGGCGCCGGGTTCGGTCAGGGCGTGATTGACACCAAACGCCATGCCGGCGGTGTCATAGCTGCCATAGGTGAGCTGGCCTTCGGCGGCCTGTTCCTCGCGGGTGGCCAGTTTGGTCACGTAGTTGAGCGAACCGCCCACGGAGCCGGCACCGTTGATCAAGGAGGAGGGGCCGCCTACCAGCTCCACCCGGTCATAGATCCATGCATCCACCGGCCGGGCCAGGCCGGTCGCCACATTGATCCCGTTGAACATCTGGGTGATCTGGCTGCTGGTAAAGCCACGGTAGGAGACAAACCCGCCAAATCCTGGCGGGGCGCTGGCATTGACGCCAGGCAAGGTGTTGGCGGCGTCGCGGAAGGTCTTGGCGCCGCGGCGCTCGATGTCATTGCGGTTGGCGATAGCCACCGACGCCGGGGTTTCGCGCACACTCAAGCCCAAGCGCGAGGCCATGCCGCTTGATTGATCCAGGGCCAGGCCAGGCTCGGCGGTTTGTTCGCCATCAATGGTGGTGGGAGCCAATTCAAGGGCCCAGGCGCAGACGGGCAGGCAGCCGAATAGGCCCGCCAACAGGGGTAGATGTTTCATGGTTGAATCCTGAAAAACTTGGCTTGAAAACAACGCACAACCGCCCGTACTTCCTTGCGGAAACGGTGGTCAGTGCAGATCGGAAAGCGAAGGAATCAGGCGAAAACAGGCGGTGCGCGCGGATTAGCCGCAGGCCAGGTGAAGCGGGCAGGGATGTCAGCAGCCAGGACAATGGCCGGCGGTGGCGCATGGGGCTGTGGCAACACCGCCACATTCAGGCTTGAACTCAGCGCTGGGCCCATGCCGCCTGTGGAACACAGCGGGCAACCAAACGCCTTGGACAGCGTTGGCAGGTTACGTTCAGTGGAGTTGGACGGCTTGGGCGCCTGGGTGCGCGGGTCCACTGTACAAAACTGGCCGCCGATGCCATTGAGCTGCATCCCGACCATCTGCCCATGACCGATACTGCAGGCGAACACATTGAACAGGACGCAGCAATAAAGCATCCAGGCAATGAGCGAGCGGTCGGCACGGGCGATTTTCATGGGGCGGCACTTTACCATCAGCCGCCGACGAAATGCCTGCAAAAAATCACCAGGCGACTATCCTCTTTCGCACCTTTTACGGGAGAGCCAGCCATGAGCTTTGTTGTCGCACGATGGATTGTCGGCATTTTCACCTTCATCAGCATGGTGCATTTGTACTGGGCTGCGGGCGGCAAACTCGGCTTCCAGGCCGCTATCCCCCAACTGCCCGGCGAATTCGCGCGTGGGCCGAAACCTGCGTTCAAACCCTCGGCGCTGGCTACGTTTCTGGTTGCCCTGGGGTTGGTGGGCATTGCGCTGATGGTGTGTTTGCGTGCCGGGCTGTATTTCTCGGCGGTGTCCCACGGGGCCTTGCAATGGGGGATCAGCGCGATTTCGGTGGTGATGTTTGCCAGGGCGATTGGGGATTCGGAGTTGGTGGGGCTTTTCAAGAAGGTCGGTGGTTCGCGGTTTGCGAGGTTGGATACGTATTTTTATTCACCGTTGTGTCTGGTGTTGGGGGTGGGGTTGTTGGTGGTGGCGTGGGGGTGAGGGGGGCTAACGCAGCGTTTGTAAAAAGCTAGAAGAAGAAAAACAGGCCTGTTCGGTCCGCTCGCCATAAGGGACTCATTTGCCTTGGCGAGCGGGGTTGCTGTAAATGGGCTCGGGCGCTCGCTTTCAACTTTTAGACTTGGTCGTGTTGTAGTACCGCTCTAAACAAGTCAAAAGAATTTGTATGAATTTTCTCTGGTCAGTTACAGGCGCGCTGAAGTAGGTTGCCATATTTTTAAAAACTTCATCAAAGTCATCATTTATAGCTAGGTAGTGTGTGATCGACGTAATGAACCACTCTTGCTCGGCCCTGCTGTAATCTAAAAATTCTGGCTTGGTCAATTCATCAAGAAGCTCGGTGAGTTCTTTCTCGTTATTTATGTCTTTTGATGCGATGAGTTTTTCTCGCTCAAAGTCATCCGTGTTTTCAATGTCGTAGGTGAACAGTAGTCCACGGATTATTGACATGCTCGGCTTGTTTGTCATTTTTTAGTCATTTCTCTGTGTATGCGGTTTTCGGTTTACCTTGGTTATTTAATATCACTCTTGCTTTACGCTGCTGACTATATTCCATACTGGTTCTGGAATATCCTTCACCAATTATTTTGCCCATGTCCATTGGTTGTAACGATGCTGCGAGTCCATTTCTTCTAAAAATAAGCTGGGCTCTATATATCGAGTTTAACTGATCCCTGTGGCTGAGATAATGCGTTGCGGCGGGCGGATATTTAGGTTCCCCTACGTTCGGCCCAGATGTGTAACGCTCAATAGTTCCTGTCGTCGGGTTTCTTGCGGTGTTCAAACGTTCGAGTTGAGACGCGAGTGTAGTCTGTGCTCCGTGTTTCTCTAGAAAGTGTGCTCCTGGCGTCGCCTTCTCCAATTCGTCTAGGCGCCTATATGCGTTCGCCTCAGCAAGCTCATCAATTCTTTCCTGACGCTTAGCACGCGTCAGTTGCGGTAAAGTGGGCTCTCCGTCGTTGACGCTTGGCGAAGAGCGTTGAGAGATGGCGCCTTGTTTGCAACCATCTCCACCAGGACATGAGCTCAATCCTAACGGGTCAACCCATCCGGTAGGATTAGGTGCGTACTGGTACGCATTGATCCCACCCGCCAGTTTCACCGGGTCCGGTGTCAGGTATCGACCAATATCCGGATTGTAGTAGCGATGACGGTTGTAGTGCAGCCCACTTTCTTGGTCGAAGTATTGGCCTTGGAAACGAAGCGGATTGTCCACTTTTCCTATGTCGAGACGGCTGATTTCGCCGTAGGCGCGGTAGTGGGCGGACCAGACGATTTCGCCGTTCGGGTCGGTGAGTTCCTGCGGCGTACCGAGGTGGTCGAGTTGGTAGTGGTAGGCCTTGGTTTCCTTTGGACCAAAGCCTTCCAGCAGCGCCAATGGCCGGAAGCTGTCGGGCTCGTAGAGGTAACTGCGGTGGCGATCCGTCTGGTGTTCGGCGATGAGTCTGTCGCCTTGCCAGAAAAACTCGGTAGTTGTGCTATCAACGGTCTTGCTGATGCGCCGCCCAAACGGGTCGTAGCGATAGCTGGCGGTCTGGCCGTTGGGTTGGGTGATGCCGATCAGGCGGTGCTGGCAGTCGTAGCGGTATTCGGTGACGAGTTGATGGCCTTTGCCACGCCGTTCGCGGATGAGGTTGCCGAAGGGGTCGTAGTCGTAGTGGTGGTCGCCCTGGATCATCAGGCGGTTGCCGGCGACGATGTCGGGGCCGGGGCGGTTTTGCATGAGCAGGTTGCCGGCCGGGTCGTGGGCGAAGCGTTCTTGCTCGCCTTGCGAGTGGTCGGCGCGGGTGAGGCGGTTTAGCGGATCGTAGTGGTAGTGGTGGTCGCCTTTGTGGGTGTCGAGCAGGCGGGTTAGGTTGCCGGATTTGTCGTAGTCGTAATGGCGTTGGTAGAGGGTGTGTTGCTGTTGGGTGACGGCGTGGGCGTGCAAGCGTTGTTGATCGTCGTAGTGGTAGTGGCTGATCAGTTGGCCTTGTTGGCGTTGGTGTTCCTGGCCGGCCTTGAACAGGTGGGAGGTAAGGGTTTCACCGTTCAGTTCGACGGTGACTAGGTGGCCGCCTTTGCCGTGGTTGAACGCCACCCGATTGCTGTCGGGCAGGCGTAGGTTTTGCAGTTGGCCGCAGGCGTCGTAGCCATAGCGCAGCGTGCCCCAGCCTTGGTGTTCGGCGGTGAGACGGTTTTGGCTGTCGTACTCGTAGGCCAACGCCCAGTGGCCATCTTCGACGCTTAGGAGATTGCCTTGACGGTCGTAGGTGTAATCGACATGGTTGCCGTCGGGCAGGGCTTTTCTTACGAGCCGTCCGACATAATCGCGCTCGTAGTGGGTAACCAGCTGACTACCGTCATCGCCATGCTCGGTCTTTTCCTGCAGGTTGCCGTTGAGGTCGTAGAGGTAAGCAGTGCGCTGGCCGTCAAAGCCGGTTTCCTGTTGGATCAGGCCATTGGTGTGATACTGGAGTCGGTAGGTTTCGCCCACCTCATTTTCGATCTCGGTCAGCAATAACCGCACATTGTCGTAACGGTATTTGATCTGAGTGCCATCGGCGTTGATGCGCCGGCTGATCAGGTGCAGGCCATCGGCGTATTCGTAGCGAGTGACGTGGCCGAGTTCATCGCGTTCGGAGGTGATTTTTCCGTACGCGTTGTAGGTATATTTACGCGTATCACCGCTCGGCAAGACGATTTGGACTAATCGTCCTACGTGGTTCCACTCAAATTGCGTGAGCGCGCCGTGTTCGTCTTCCAGGCTGATTTTTCGCCCGAGATCGTCATAGCGGTAGCGCTTGACTCCGCCATTCGGCAACTGCTCTTCAAGCAATTGCCCGTGCTCATTCCAGACCAGTCGGTGACAGCTGTGATCCGGCAGCCAAACCTGCGTCAGTTGTCCGCGTTTGTTGTAGCTGTAGTCAGTAGCGTTGCCGTCAGGATCGGTCCTACGCGTAACGTCGCCCTGGTCATTACGCTCATACTTCCAAACCGCTTCACCACGCCGCACAACCCGTACGAACCCATTGTCATGCTCGTAGGTCGTTGGCTCATCATCCCCCGGAAACAACGCCACCAAACGCCCAGCTTCGTCGTACTGGTAGGCCGTGATCGCCCCGAGAGGGTCCTGCTCAACCGTCAGCCGGCCTTTCTCATCGTAGGATTTGAAGTGCTCAGCACCGTCAGGATCCACCCGCTGCACCAGCCGCGCCCGCTGGTCATGCACATAGACTTCCTGGCTGCCATCGGCGTTAAACACCGTGACTTGACCGTTATCGTCCCAGGCATAGCGTGTGTCCATTTGCGAGAAACTGGCCCAATGCCGGACACATCGCGCGGCCTTACCAGACCTTTCCCACTCCCAGAAGAAACTCGCCCCACCCGCCAAACCACGCTCAAGAATGACGTGCTGCTCGTCGTACCGATAAACCTCGCTTTCGCCTACGGCGTTGGTCGCAGAAACCAGTCGTCCAAAATTGTCATAGGCGTAGGAAACAACGTTCTGCTCCCTCACCCAAACAAACGGCCCGTCATCCACGTCCCGCTCAACCTGGTAATCCACCGCCACAATGCGACCCAACGCATAGCGCAAAAACAGCGAACGCCCCACGCCGTTATCCAACCGCTCAATCTGCCCCAGGTAATTCCGGGAAATGCGCAACCGGTTGTCATACGCATCGCTGATCGCCGTCAGCACACCGTCGCGAAAATGGTAGAAGCGCGCCCCTTGAGACAGGACTAACTCATCGGGCAACGACCCCAAGTAGATCGCCGCTTCGGCCAGGCTGTTGGTAATCGCCGGTCGAGAGTCAGAAGGCAGGGGCAGGGTAGTCGACCGATTCTCATGATCGTTCCACACCACCGAATCCCCGGAAACACTCAGCCGATGCGCCAGCGAGTGACTCCAGCCAAACCCCAATCCACAATCCACTTCCACCGCGCTGGTGCGATACAACCGCGTCCACTCAAACGGCAAGATCCCATCCAACGTGCCATCGGTGAGCGTCAGCAGCTCCTCGCCCGTGACCATCGACACCGGGCAGCCGTTGGTGGCCGTCTTGTCCGAAGAATCAGCCGCATCTCCAGCCGGGTTTCGAGCAGAAGCAGGCGCATCATCCACATGTTCCTGGCGCACCAACACCGTCCGTTGGGACTTGTCCCGCACCACCGGCACCGCGTTGGAAACCACCTGATCCCCAGCCTTCAACGGCACATCCGGAATCGTCCGAATCGGCGTCGCCGAGCTGCCCAACAACATGGGCTTGGCCGCTTCGACATGCGCGTCCAACCGAGGCCCTGCCAGTTGCTCAGCCAACATCCCCAGCCATTTGCGCACCCGACCGGATTTGATATGCCCCATCACCTGGGCGCCGAGGCGCACCGCCACGCCCATGCCCGCCGTCGCCCAGATCAGCACCAGGTTGATCAGGATCTCTCCGGTGATCTCACCCATCACCTCGTTCATCTCCTGCGGCGGCAACATCCGAATCCAGCTGCAAATTGCCGACACATAAATGAACAGCAGCGGCTCATCGCTGAGCACCAACAAGCCTTTTGCGATGGACTCGCTGCCCAGTTTCAGCAGTTCATCCAGTTCGGTTTGGGACAGGTAGTGCAGGAGCTTTTCGCTGTTGGGCTTGAGGTCGGCCAGCAGGTCGCACAGTTGGGTGAGGTTGTCCCAGAGGTTGTAGAGCGCCTTGCACATGCCGCGCAGAAACGCCGCCTCCAGCATTCTGCGTTGATCAAGCGGGCTCGCATCGGTGTAGTCCTTCCACAGCGTCTGGAAGGTGCCGGTCCACTCGTTGCGCAGACGGATTTCCAGTTCATCAATCACTGTCTGATAAGACGCATACAGCGCCTTGACGTGATCCTTGGAGACATTGGGATAGAAGCTGACCCGATACTGCTGGTTGCGCTCACACTCGTCGATTTCGAGAATGCCGCTCGGGCCGATGGTCTTGTGGATCGGCTCGCCGAGTGGGCCGCCGTTGGGGTCGACGCGTTGCAGAATCACCGGCGTGTTGCCGATGGGCACAAATCGCGTGCTCTGGAACATATGCACCAGGGTCAACGTGCCGTTGGCCTGGCAGGTAGCGACGGTGCTGCTCGGGTAAAGAGAGCGGTTGATCGGCGCGACCAGCGCCACTTCGTCCCCGACCTTGAAGACCTGCTCGACATCCAGCGCCGAAAAGCTCCAAAAGCTCGATGCCCAGTCGTCAAAGGTATTCAGGCATTCTCGGAAGTCGCGAAAGACAGCCTCGACATCGACCGTTTTCACCTCCATTGGGGTCAGGGCCAGCCTGCCAATGGCCGGGTTCAAGAAACAGCTCCAACAAGAAAATTCATCCGCAATCCCTCGCACTGTGTATTCAGGCGAGGGACTTTGCTGAGGTTCTAAGGGGAGGGGAGTAGAGCTAATCCGGCCGATACGTGGGACGTTTCGACAAACCTTGTCGTCCCCCACACGACTAGCGGCTATTGTCAGAAAATTCCCACAGGAGTACAAATGTACTCCATGACGACTCTAACCCCCCGCCGTACCGCCATCCTGACCTTTATCCGCGACCGCATCGCGCAGCAAGGCCAGCCTCCCAGCCTCGCCGAGATCGCCGAGGCGTTCGGCTTTGCCTCGCGCAGCGTGGCGCGCAAGCACGTGCTGGCGCTGACGGAAGCCGGGTTTATCGAGGTCAACCCGAACCAGGCGCGCGGTATTCGCCTGCTCAATCAACCGAAGCGTCCGGAATGGCTGGATGTACCGGTGCTCGGCCGTGTGGCTGCTGGTTTGCCCATCGGTGCCGATGCCGAAGTGCACAACCGCCTGCAACTCGACCCATCGACCTTCGCGAAAACTCCGGATTACCTGCTGCGCGTGCAGGGTGATTCGATGATCGAGGACGGTATTCTCGATGGCGATCTGGTGGGCGTGCGCCGCAGTGCCGAGGCCTTGAACGGGCAGATTGTGGTGGCGCGCCTGGACGGTGAAGTGACTATCAAGCGTTTCGAACGCCATGGCGACAGTGTGCGTTTGCTGCCGCGCAACCCCGCGTATCAACCTATTGTGGTCGGGCCCGATCAGGACCTGGCGATCGAAGGGGTGTTCTGCGGCTTGGTGAGGCAAGGCTGATGGGCGCCGTGGTTGCACTGGACACGCTGTTCAATGGCGGGCGTGTCTGGAAAGGCCGGCCCGCCGCGCCGCCGGCCAGTGTGTATCCCACCGGGCTGGCAGCGCTGGATGCTGTATTGCCCACGGGCGGCTGGCCGGAGGCGGCCTTGAGTGAAATCCTCATGGCCAAGGAGGGGGTGGGTGAACTGCAACTGGTGCTGCCAACCCTGGCCCGTTTGTCAAAGGCGGGCGAGCGCATTGTGTTGGTGGCGCCGCCCTACACGCCCTATCCGCATGCCTGGCAGAACGCCGGGGTGGATCTGCGCCTGCTTTCGGTGATCCAGGCCGAGGAGCGCGATGCCTTGTGGGCGGTGGAGCAATGCCTGCGTTCCGGCAGTTGCGGTGCAGTGTTGTGCTGGCCGCGCAAGGCTGATGACCGCGCGCTGCGGCGCTTGCAAGTGGCGGCGGAAACCGGGCAGACCCTGGCCTTTGCCTGGCGTGCCTTGAGTGAGGCGGTCAATTCATCACCGGCCGCCTTGCGCCTGGCCGTGGAGGCCAAACCTGCGCAGGTGCGGGTGCTCAAGTGCCGGGGCGGCCTGGCCCATCCGGCGCCGATTGCACTGGCGGGGCATTGAGGTTGCCATGCGTTGGGTGTGTATTGTCTTCCCGCAATTGGCGCTGGACGGGGTGCAGCGTGTGCACCCCGAGCCGGAGCAACCCCTGGTCTTGCTGGCCGGCACGCCGCAACGCCGTCTGCTGCAAACCGTCAACGATGCCGCCCGTGCCCTGGGCTTGCGTCCCGGTCAATCCCTGACGGCGGCGCATGCCCTGGTCAAGACCTTTGCCAGCGCCGAATATGATCCCGCCGAAATCGAACGCTACCAGCAGTTCCTCGCTGCCTGGGCCTATCAGTTCAGCTCCCAGGTCAGCCTGTACTATCCGCGTGCCTTGTTGTTCGAGATCGAGTCGAGTCTGGGGCTGTTCGGCCCTTGGTCGCGCTTCGAAGCGCGCTTGCGCAAGGAATTGACCGAACTGGGTTTTCGTCACCGAATAGTCGCTGCGCCCAACCCGGCGGCGGCGCGGGTGCTGGCAAATATCTACGATGGCCTGGCGGTGCAGGATGACGGCTTGATGCAGGCCCTGGCGCCGCTGCCCATCGACCGCGCCGGCCTCGATCCGCAGGCCGCCACGGCTTTGTCGCGCATGGGCCTGCGCACATTGGCCCAAGTGCAGGCGCTGCCTCGGCATACCCTGGCACGGCGCTTTGAGGCCGGCCTGCTCAAGCATCTGGATGCACTGGCTGGGCAGCGGCCGCTGGCCTTGGCGTTCTATCAGCCGCCGGACCGGTTTGATGTGCGTATCGAGCTGAATTTCGACGTGCAATCCCATCAGGCGCTGCTGTTTCCGTTAAGGCGTTTGACTGGCGATCTGTCCGCGTTCCTGTGTGGCCGCGACAGTGGCGTGCAGCGTTTCGACCTGCATCTTGAACACGCCCAGGCGCCCGACAGCGTGATCAAGGTCGGCCTGCTCAGTGCCGAACGCGAACCGGCGATGCTGTTTGAATTGGCCCGTGGCCGTCTGGAGCAGGTGCAAGTTACCTCACCGGTACGCGGCTTTCGCCTGGTGGCCCAGGACCTGCCGGTGTTTGTGCCCCAGCGCCAGGACCTGTTCGACGACCGCCCGCAACAAACCCTGCCGTGGGAGCAACTGCGCGAACGCCTGCGTGCCCGCTTGGGCGATGAGGCGGTGCAGGGCTTGCGCTTTCACGCCGACCACCGCCCCGAATGCGCCTGGCAAGCGGCAGCGGATAAAACCCCATGCCCAACCTTGAACAAAGTGCAGCGCCCCGGCTGGCTGCTGAACGAACCGACCTTGCTGGGCGAGCAGGGCGTGCAGATCCTCATGGGGCCGGAACGCATCGAGTCCGGCTGGTGGGACGGCGCCGATGTTCGTCGTGACTACTACCTGATCCAGACCCGCGCCGGCCAGCAAGGCTGGGCCTTTCGCACTGTCGGGCAAAGTGATGGATTGTGGCTGCAAGGCTGGTTCTCATGAACACACCCTCCCTTTGTAGGAGCCGGCTTGCCGGCGAAAAAACCATAGGCACCGCGTTCTGCCTGGCTGTCCGCGTTATCGTTGACGACCCTCGCCGGCAAGCCGGCTTCTACAGGGGGTGGTGGTCATGAGCTACGCCGAGTTGCACTGCCTGTCCAATTTCAGCTTCCAGCGTGGCGCCTCCAGTGCGCTGGAACTGTTCGAACGCGCCAAGCGCCAAGGCTACAGCGCCCTGGCAATCACCGACGAATGCACCTTGTCGGGTATTGTGCGCGCCTGGCAGGCGGCGAAGGCGGTGGAGCTGCCGCTGATCATTGGCAGCGAGATGCGTATCGACAACGGCCCGAAACTGGTGCTGCTGGTGGAAGACCTCAGCGGCTACCAGCACCTGTGCCGCTTGATCACCCTGGCCCGGCGGCGCGCCGAAAAAGGCCGCTATCGCCTGCTGCGCGAGGACTTCGAGCAACCGCTGCCCGGCCTGCTGGCGCTGTGGGTGGCCGAAGACAGCGACACCCAGGCCGACGTCCAATGGCTGTGCCGGACCTTCGCGCAACGCCTGTGGCTGGCGGTGCACCTGCACTGCGGTCAGGACGATGCTCGCCACCTGGAACAACGCCTGCAATTGGCCGCCAGCCTGCATATCCCAGCTGTGGCCTGCGGCGATGTGCATATGCATGCGCGTGGCCGCCGCGCCCTGCAAGACACCATGACCGCCATCCGCCATCACGTTCCGGTGGCCGAAGCCGGCACGCGGCTGCACCCCAATGGCGAGCGGCACCTGCGCAGCCTGGAGGCGTTAAGCGCGCTGTACCCCGCGTCGTTGCTCGACGAAACCCAGGCCATTGCCCGCCGCTGCACCTTCGACCTCAGCCAATTGCGCTATCACTACCCACGGGAACTGGTGCCTGAAGGTCACGACGCCGAATCCTGGCTGCGCGCCGTGACCGAAGAAGGCATCGCCAAACGTTGGCCGCAGGGTGTCGACGCCAAGACCTTGCAGCAGATCAACAGCGAGCTGGAGTTGATCGGCGAGTTGGGTTACGAAAGCTACTTCCTCACGGTGCACGACATTGTGCAGTTCGCTCGCAGCCGGTCGATCCTGTGCCAGGGGCGCGGCTCGGCGGCCAACTCGGCGGTGTGTTTTGCCTTGGGCATCACCGAGATCGACCCGAGCCTGACCAGCATGCTGTTCGAGCGTTTTCTTTCCAGGGAGCGCAATGAGCCGCCGGATATCGACGTGGACTTCGAGCACGAACGCCGCGAAGAAGTGCTGCAGTACGTGTTCCAGCGCTACGGCCGTACCCGCGCGGCGTTGACGGCGGTGGTCAGCAGTTACCACGCGTCCGGCGCGGTGCGCGATGTGGCCAAGGCCCTGGGGTTGCCGCCGGATCAGATCAATGCCCTGGCCGACTGCTGCGGGCGCTGGAGTGACGACGCGCCTCCGCTGGAGCGCCTGCGCGAAGGCGGCTTCGACCCCGACAGCCCGATCCTGCGCCGCGTGCTCACGCTCACCCAGCAATTGATCGGCTTCCCCCGGCACCTGTCCCAGCACCCTGGTGGCTTCGTGATTTCCGAATACCCGCTGGACACCCTGGTGCCGGTGGAAAATGCCGCCATGGCCGAGCGCACCATCATCCAGTGGGACAAAGACGACCTCGACGCCGTCGGCCTGCTTAAGGTGGACATCCTGGCCTTGGGCATGCTCAGCGCGATCCGCCGCTGTTTCGACCTGCTGCGCCGCCATCGCAACCGTGACATGAGCCTGGCGTCGGTACCCAAGGAAGACCCGGCCACCTACGCGATGATCAGCAAGGCCGATACCATCGGTGTGTTCCAGATCGAGTCGCGGGCGCAGATGTCGATGCTGCCCAGGCTCAAGCCGCAAACGTTCTATGACCTGGTGATCGAGGTCGCTATCGTGAGGCCGGGGCCGATCCAGGGTGGCATGGTGCACCCGTACTTGCGACGGCGGAACAAGGAGGAGGCCACCACGTATCCGTCACCCGAACTGAAAGTGGTGCTGGAGCGCACCCTGGGCATTCCGCTGTTCCAGGAACAGGTGATGCAGATCGCCATGGTCGCCGCCGATTATGGCCCCGGCGAGGCTGACCAGTTGCGCCGCTCCATGGCCGCCTGGAAACGCCACGGTGGCCTGGAACCGCACCAGGCGCGCCTGCGCACCGGCATGCTGAAAAACGGCTACAGCGAGGCCTTTGCCGCGCAGATTTTCGAGCAGATCAAGGGTTTTGGTAGCTACGGTTTCCCCGAGTCCCACGCGGCCAGTTTCGCCTTGTTGACCTACGCCAGTTGCTGGCTCAAGTGCCATGAGCCGGCGGCGTTTGCCTGTGCGCTGATCAACAGCTGGCCCATGGGTTTCTACAGTCCGGACCAGATCCTGCAGGACGCGCGGCGCCATCGCTTGCAGATCCGCCCGGTGGACGTGCAGGCCAGCGACTGGGATTGCAGCCTGGAGCCGATTGACGGCGCACAGCCGGCGATTCGCATGGGCTTGCGCATGATCGCGGGGTTTCGCGAAGAAGATGCGCGGCGCATCGAAAGCGCACGCCAGCGCCGGGCGTTCAGCGATATTGCCGACCTGGACGAGCGTGCCGGGCTGGATGCACGCGCCCAGGCACTGCTGGCGGATGCCGGCGCCTTGCGCGCCCTGGCTGGCAACCGACACAAGGCGCGTTGGGAAGTGGCCGGCGTACACAAGCAACTCGGGCTGTTTGCCGGCCTGCCGAGCCCGGACGAAGCCGTGGTGGAATTGCCGACGCCCACCGTGGGTGAGGACCTGCACGCCGACTACGCCACGGTCGGCACCACCCTGGGGCCGCATCCGTTGGCGTTGTTGCGTGCGGAACTGCGCAAGCGGCGCTGTCGCAGTTCCCAGGAGCTGATGGCGGTGGAGCATGGGCGTAATGTCAGTGTCGCCGGGCTGGTTACTGGTCGACAACGTCCCGGCACGGCCAGTGGGGTGACCTTTGTCACCCTGGAAGATGAATTCGGCAACCTCAATGTGGTGGTCTGGCGTGACCTGGCTGAGCGTCAACGCCAGGCATTGGTGGGCTCGCGGTTGTTGAAAGTAGACGGTCGCTGGGAAGCGGTGGGCGAAGTGCGGCACCTGATTGCCGGGCGCCTTACCGACCTGACGCCATTGCTGGAAGGCATCCATGTGCGCAGCCGGGATTTTCATTAGGGGCAGTGGCTTCTGCGGCCATTACCCCCTAAGTTATACAAGATGAAACCATCCGGCCCTGGTGCGCTCCAAATTTTGCGGCTGTCCTTTCTTTGCGCAGAGTTCAATGATGCAATTTTTATCCAACCCCCACGGCTGTGAAGGTTGGGCCGGAGAAATGGCCCAGCGTATCCGCGACTTCGATTGGGCAACCACCGACCTGGGCCCTATCGACCAATGGTCCACCAGCCTGACCTGCACCGTGCAGATGATGCTGGCGTCACCGGTGCCCATGGTGATGCTGTGGGGCCAATGGGGGTACATGATCTACAACGACAGCTACTCGGCCTTTGCCGGTGGCCGCCACCCGTACCTGTTGGGGACGCCGGTAGAGTTGGGTTGGCCGGAAGTCGCCGAGTTCAACCGCCATGTGATGGATACCTGCCTGGCCGGCGGCACCCTGTCGTTCAACAACAAGGACCTGGTGCTTTTGCGCAATGGCAAGCCGGAAACCGTGTGGCTGGACCTGTATTACAGCCCGGTCGCCGGCGACAACCAGCAACCGGCCGGGGTATTGGCGATTGTGGTGGAGACCACCGAACTGGTGAAGTCCGAACAGGTGCGCCAGGAACTCACGCATAACCTGGAGCAACGGGTCGCCGCTGAGGTGCACGCGCGTTCCGCTGCCGAGGACCAACTGCGCCAGTCGCAGAAACTCGAAGCCATCGGCGGCCTGACCGGTGGCGTGGCCCACGACTTCAATAACCTGCTGCAAGTGATCGCCGGCAACCTGCATTTGCTGGCTCGCCATGAACCGGACAACGCCCAGGTGCAGCGCCGTGTCGCCGCGGCCATTGCGGCGGTGGAACGCGGGGCCAAGCTGTCGTCGCAGTTGCTTGCGTTTGCCCGTCGCCAACCCTTGTCGCCGGCGGTGTATAACCCGCAACGCATCTACGCGGGTCTTGGCGAACTGCTGCAACGGGCGCTGGGGGAAACCATCCATATCGATGTGCAATTGCCCCAGGACTCCTGGTTTATCAACGTCGACCGCAATCAGCTGGAAAATGCGCTGCTCAACCTGGCGATCAACGCCCGGGACGCCATGCAGGGCGAAGGCGTGATCCGTATTACCGGCGAAAACATCATCCTCAACCCGGACGATTGTGTGGGCAAAAGCATCAAGCCTGGCGAATATGTGCGGCTGGCGGTGATCGACACCGGTGTCGGCATGTCCGAGTCCACGTTGAAACGGGCGTTCGAACCCTTTTTCACTACCAAGCGCGAAGGCCATGGCACCGGCCTCGGGTTGAGCATGGTGTTCGGCTTTGTGCGCCAGAGTGGCGGGCATGTGGAGATGTGGAGCGAGGAGGGCAAGGGTTCTGTGGTGCAGATGTATTTCCCCCACAGCCTGGAGCCGGAAAGCCTTGATGTGCATATCGATCAGATCCCTCAGAGTGGCGGCCAGGAAACCATCCTGGTGGTCGAGGACAATGAAGGCGTGCGCCTGACCGTCGTCGAGCTGCTTGAACAGTCCGGCTACACCGTGCTCACGGCGGATGACGGCGACCAGGCCATGCAAAAGCTGCAAGCCGGTTTGCAGCCGGAGCTGATCTTCACCGATGTGGTCATGCCTGGCCGCGTCAAAAGCACCGACCTGGCCGACTGGGCCCGTGCACAGAGTCCTCCAGTTGCAGTGTTGTTCACCTCCGGCCATACGCGTGACATTCTCTCCAGCAATCACCTGCTGAGCGCCGAAATTCATCTGCTGAGCAAGCCCTACAGCCCCGAAGCCCTGACGCAACGGGTGCGCAGCGTGCTCACCGCCCGACAAGGTTGTCCATGACTTCACAGCGCAACATCCCAGCGATCACTGCCCAGCAAAGCGGCTTCGTCCGCGTGCGCGGCGCCCGCGAGCACAACCTGCGTAACGTCGATGTGGATATTCCCCGGGATGCCCTGGTGGTGTTTACCGGTGTATCGGGTTCCGGCAAGTCGTCCCTGGCGTTTTCCACGGTGTATGCCGAGGCGCAGCGGCGTTATTTCGAGTCGGTGGCGCCGTATGCGCGACGGCTGATCGACCAGGTCGGTGTGCCGGACGTGGACAGCATCGAAGGCCTGCCGCCCGCCGTGGCCCTGCAACAGCAGCGCGGTACGCCGAGTGCGCGCTCGTCGGTGGGCAGCGTGACGACGTTGTCGAGCCTGATCCGCATGTTGTACTCCCGTGCTGGCAGCTATCCGCCGGGACAACCGATGCTGTATGCCGAGGACTTCTCGCCGAACCTTCCCCAGGGCGCGTGTCCGCAATGCCATGGCCTGGGCCGTGTGTATGAAGTGACCGAAGCGTTGATGGTGCCGGACCCTTCGTTGACCATCCGCCAGCGTGCAGTGGCGTCCTGGCCATTGGCGTGGCAAGGCCAGAACCAGCGGGACATCCTGGTGACCCTGGGCTACGACGTGGATATCCCGTGGCGTGACCTGCCGAAAAAGCAGCGCGACTGGATCCTGTTCACCGAAGAGACCCCCACCGCACCGGTCTACGCTGGCTTTACTCCGGAACAGACCCGCGATGCGCTCAAGCGCAAACTGGAGCCGAGCTACCAAGGCACTTTCATGGGCGCCCGGCGCTACATACTGCACACCTTTGCCCACACCCAGAGCGCGCTGATGAAGAAGCGCGTCTCGCAGTTCATGCAGGGCAGCGCCTGCCCGTTGTGCGAAGGCAAACGCCTGACCAAGGCCGCGCTGTCGGTGAAGTTTGCCGGGGTGGACATCGGTGAGTTGTCGCAGTTGTCATTGACGCGCTTGGCCGAGTTGCTGCGGCCGGTGGCGGCGGGCCAGGACACGATGAAACTGTCGGTGGAAAAACGTCTTGCGGCGCAGCGTATTGCCCAGGATTTGCTGGAGCGGGTCAGCACGTTGACCGAGTTGGGCCTGGGTTATCTGTCCCTGGAGCGCAGTACGCCGACCTTGTCGTCCGGGGAGTTGCAGCGGCTGCGTTTGGCCACACAACTGGGCTCGCAGTTGTTCGGCGTGATTTACGTGCTGGATGAACCCTCGGCGGGTCTGCATCCGGCGGATGGCGAGGCGTTGTTCACCGCCCTGGAGCGTTTGAAAGCCGCGGGCAATTCATTGTTTGTGGTGGAACATGACCTGGAAACCATGCGCCGCGCCGATTGGCTGATCGACGTCGGCCCGGCGGCCGGCGAACAGGGCGGGCAGGTGCTGTACAGCGGCCCGCCCGCAGGGCTTGCGCAAATCGAGGCGTCGCAGACCCGTGAGTACCTGTTCGCAGAAAAACGCGCGCCGAACCAGGCGCGCCGCGAGCCCACCGGCTGGCTGAAACTGCAAGGGCTGACGCGCAATAATCTCAAGGATCTGAACGTCGATTTTCCGCTGGGCTGCTTCACCGCGGTCACCGGCATTTCCGGGTCGGGCAAGTCCAGCCTGGTCAGCCAGGCCCTGCTGGAACTGGTGGGCGCCGGTCTCGGGCGCGCCGTGGAAAATGACGAAGAACCAAGCCTGGAAGACGACGCGCCGCAAACCAGTGGCGGGTACATCAAAGCCGGGCTGGAGCACATCCGCCGCCTGGTACAGGTGGATCAGAAGCCCATCGGCCGCACACCGCGCTCGAACCTGGCGACCTATACCGGCCTGTTCGACAACGTGCGCAAGCTGTTCGCGGCCACACCGGCGGCGAAGAAGCGTCATTACGATGCCGGGCAATTCTCCTTCAACGTCGCCAAGGGCCGTTGCCCGAATTGCGAAGGGGAAGGTTTTGTCAGTGTCGAGTTGTTGTTCATGCCGAGCGTGTACGCACCGTGCCCGACCTGTCATGGAGCGCGCTACAACCCAGAGACCCTGTCGGTGACATGGCAAGGCTTGACCATCGCCCAAGTGCTGGGGCTGACGGTGGAGCAAGCGGTGGACGTGTTCGCCGAACAACCGAGCGTACTGCGCCCGTTGCTGGTGCTGCGGGATATCGGCCTGGGCTACCTGCGCCTGGGCCAACCGGCCACTGAGCTGTCGGGCGGTGAAGCGCAGCGCATCAAACTGGCGACTGAGCTGCAACGTAATGCGCGGGGCGCGACCTTGTATGTGTTGGATGAGCCGACCACCGGGCTGCATCCACGGGATGTGGACCGTTTGCTCAGCCAGTTGAATCACTTGGTGGACGCGGGGCATACGGTGGTTGTGGTGGAGCATGAGATGCGCGTGGTGGCGCAGAGTGATTGGGTAATTGATATCGGGCCGGGGGCGGGGGATTTGGGGGGTAAGGTGGTTGTCAGTGGTACGCCGCAGAAAGTTGCGAAAAGCAAGGTGAGCCGGACTGCGCCGTTCCTGGCCCGAGAGCTGATTTAACTGGCAATTTCGATCACATGTGGGGGGGTATTTGTGTTGGTGTACATATCCGTTGTTTAGGTAACGGCGGCCTATGGTTCCGCTCTTACAGCGGGTCACTTTTGGAAAGGCCCAAAAGTAACCAAAAGGCCTTCGCCCCAACACTCGGTGCCTCGCCTAGGCTCGGCATGCCCTCACTCCGGCTTGAATCCGTGGGCCGCCGCGATGGGCCATCCTTGGCCCAGCGCGGCTAACCCGGCGTCCTGCCGGGTTACCCACGGATTCAAGCCTGCGTTCGGCCAGCGTGTTTGACGGGGCGCCTAAGATCAAGATCAAGAGCGACTCGCTTCGCATCTTGGATACGCTTTTCGTTTTCTGTAGGAGCCGGCTTGCCGGCGAAAAACGTGAGAACGCCGCGTTCATTCTGGTTTCCCACGTCATCGTTAACGACCATCGCAGGCAAGCCAGCTCCTACAGAAAACGCGTTCGCCTTTGCCTTTGCTCTACACCACTCAAGCCGGCCTTTCCAAAAGTGAGCCGCTGTAAGAGCGGAACCATAGGCCGCCGTTACCTAAATAACGGATATGTACCCCACCCAAAAAAACTGCCCCCCGCATTCGCGCGCAATCCTACTTTTAGCTCAACCCTGAATCAGTTGAACCTGCGATAAAGCCTGCTCCACCACATTCTCCACCGTAAACCCAAACTTCTCCTGCAACTTCGCCAGCGGCGCCGACGCACCGAAGCTGTTCATCACCACTTTGGCGCCGGTCTGCCCCACATACCGGTCCCAACCCAATGGCCCAGCCTGTTCCACCACGACGCGCGCTTTCAGCGCTGGCGGCAACACGCTGTCGCGATAGGCCTGGTCCTGGTCTTCAAACAATTCCCAGCTGGGCATCGAAACGACCCGCGCAGCGATCCCTTGACCTTTCAACTGTTCATACGCCGCCACGGCCAGGCTGACCTCGCTGCCGGTCGCCAGCAGAATCACTTTGGGCTCTTCGGCACTCGCCAGTACATAGGCCCCTTTGGCTGCCCCGGACGCCGCCGCGTACTTCGTACGATCCAACGTCGGCAACGGCTGGCGCGACAACACCACGCAACTCGGCCGATGGGTTTGCGCCAGGGCGACCTTCCACAGCTCCAGGGTTTCGTTGGCATCGCCGGGCCGCAGCGTCAGCAACCCCGGTGTGGCGCGCAGTTGCGTGAGGTGTTCGATTGGCTGGTGCGTCGGCCCGTCTTCACCGACGCCAATCGAGTCATGGGTGAACACAAACACCACCGGCAACTCCATGATCGCCGCCAGGCGGATCGGTGGTTTCATATAGTCGCTGAACACCAGGAAGGTCGAGGTGTACGGCCGCAGGTAGGACAACGCCATGCCATTGGCAATCGCGCCCATGGCGTGTTCACGGATGCCGAAGTGCAGGTTGCGCCCGCTGTAGTCGTCGGCACTGAAACGCCCGGCGCCGTCGAAGGTAAGGTTGGTCTTGGTCGACGGTGACAGATCTGCCGAGCCGCCGAGCAACCAGGGGACTTGTTGGGCAAACGCATTCAGCACTTCGCCACCGGCTGCGCGGCTGGCCACGCCCTTGGTGTCGCTGTCGAAGTGCAGCAAATTGTCTTGCCAATGCTCGGGCATTTCCCCTGCGCGCATGCGGTGCAACTCGTCAGCCAGTTCCGGCTCGTGCTGCGCCAGCTGCGACAGGTGCTGACTCCAGGTTTCGTATAACGCCTGGCTGCGTTCCAACAGGGCATCACGCAAGAGGGTGCGCGCGTCGTCCGGCACCAGAAAACTTGAATCCTGTGGCCAGCCATAAGCGGCCTTGGTCAGACGAATCTCATCATCACCCAATGGCTCGCCATGGGCGGCGGCGGTGTTGTGCTTGTGGGGCGAGCCGTAGCCGATCACGCTGTCGACCACGATCAGGGTCGGGGCTCCTGTGTTCGCCTTGAATGTCTCCAACGCTGCGCTCAGCGCCTGCAAGTCATTGGCGTCAGTCACGTGCAACGTGTGCCAGCCATAGGCCTGGAATCGCTTGATCACGTCTTCGCTGAACGCCAACTCGGTGTGCCCTTCGATACTGATGGTGTTGTTGTCGTAGATCCAGCACAGGTTCGCAAGCTTCAAATGTCCGGCCATCGACGCGGCTTCGCTGCTGATGCCTTCCATCATGTCGCCGTCACCACACAGGGTGTAGACGTTGTAGTCGAACAACACCTTGCCATCACGGTTGAAACGCTCGGCCAACCAGCGCTCGGCCATCGCCATGCCGACGCTGTTGGCGCAGCCTTGGCCGAGTGGCCCGGTGGTGGTTTCCACGCCAGTGGTCATGCGGTACTCGGGATGGCCCGGAGTTTTTGAATCGGCCTGCCGGAACTGCTTGATATCGTCCAGGCTGATCGCCGGCTGGCCAGTGCGCTTGCCATGGGCGTCGATTTCCACCACACCCGCCAGGTGCAGCAGCGAATACAGCAACATCGACGCATGCCCCACCGACAACACAAAGCGGTCACGGTTGGGCCAGTCGGGATGCTCCGGGTGATAACGCAGGAAGCGACTCCACAGCGTGTAACCCACCGGCGCCAGGCCCATGGGCGTGCCCGGATGGCCAGAATTGGCCTTCTGCACGGCGTCCATGGCCAGGGTGCGGATCGTGTTGATGCATTGGGTGTCGACAGCGGTGGCAGCATGAGTCATGAAACCGGTCTCCCTCGAATGGCTATCTAGAGTGGAGGGCAGGGCGCCGCAAAGGTTTGATCCAAACACCTGCGCCGCGACGAACGGGGCTGTATTGACCCCGGACATGACAAGACCCCTCGCAATGGTCTAGCTTCTAGGGCGTAAGCCATTGATCAACTTGCGGAGGTACGCCATGCCAGTGAAACACGACCTGTATCAGGACTTGGGGTTGAGCAAGGAAGTCGTTCACGCACGCAGGGCGAGCGACAAACGTCTGGACTCGCTGCTCACTCAATACGATGACGCTGACAAGGAGGTGCTGAAGGCAGAATCGGCAAGCGCCAGCGATGAGGATGTGGAGAAACTGAAGAAGAAACGACTGTTGATCAAAGACGACATTGTGGCGAAGTTGGGGTAAGCCACCGTCCGCGTTCCTACAGGCGCGGACACATTTGTTCAGAATTGTCTGAAGGACAGGGCGGCTTTCACTGCCTATGATGCCCACCGCCCACCCGGCTCTGGGGACTGTTGCGGCGCAAGGATTGCGCTGGTGAGCCGGGTGGGTACTTCATTTCAGGCCAGCAGTGCCTGTGTGCACGCATCAATCGAGCGCTGCTGCGTCTCGCCATACAGCTTCAATTCATCGATCGTCGGACGGCCCAGCGCTTTTTCAAATTCGGCCTGGTTCGAGTTGGCTGCGTAGTGACTCTGCGCCGCATCCCCCAGGTTTGACTGGAAAATCCCCGCTGCACTCACCGGCAGAAAATCTTCATACACCAAAGGCTCCACATCGATGTGGCCCGCTGCGATCAATGCGTCCAGGGTTCGCGGTTGATCAGCCGAACCGCGCGCCGCCAGGCCCTGCTCGGTTGTGAAATAGCGGAAGTAGGCCAGGCCCTGTTCACGCATCTGCGCGTGATCATCCGGGAAGGCCTGGAAGTGCCGTTCCATCAATTCGACATAACGCGCGGCGTTGCCCTCATTGGGGAAAGCGCCCAGTTCGTCGCGCGCGGCGTTCAGTAACTGGTCGTACAGCGCACGGCCTTTGGGCGTGAGCGCTACGCCGCGTTGTTCGATTTCACCAAAGCGTGCGCTGTGGCTGCCTTGGGCGTCGGTGAAGGCGATGGGTTCATCCAGGGCCTTGAAGCTGGTCTGGCGCAGCAGGATCGGGCAGCGGCGGCAAGGGGGTCCTTCGATCACGGCTTTTGGCGTGATGCCTTTGTTGGGCATGGCGGCCTGGACGTGGTCGATGTCCAGGGTGCGCGGGGTCAGGTGGTTGATGTGCGGGCCTTTGAAGGCGACCACGTCCGCGATCAAGCGATGCTGGTCGCTCAGTTGCTGGTACTGCGCGCCGGTGACGGTGGCGGTGTGGTGCCAGCGGAAGGTTTCCAAGGCCTGGCGGACAAATTCATCGGCGTTCTCAGCGTCGAGGCCTCCCTCCTTTTCCGCCTGTTCGATCAGCGCCAGAGCGCCAGGGGTGAAGATCGAGCGCTTGGCCAGGGCGGTTTCGGCAAAGGCGCGCAGGTCGGGGTTTTCGATCAGTTCCAGGCGCAGCAATGAGGTAAACACGCGAAACGGGCTGGTTTGCAGCGCTTGTTCATGCACGGCACGAAACGCGGTGGAGTGCACGGGCACGCCAGCCGGTGTCAGGTCGTAGTAGCCCACCGGTTGCATGCCCATCACTGCGAACAGGCGGCTGATGGTCGCCAGTTCTTCAGCCGTGCCAAGACGGATCGCGCCGTGGCGTTCCATGTCCAGGCGCTGGATTTCGCCAGTGCGTTGCAGCTGCTGCGCCAGCTGCGGCTGGGTGTCGAGCACGTAGGTATTGGTCTCGGCCACCAGCTCCATCAGCGCGCCATACAGGGGAACTTCATCTCGGTACATGTCGGACATGGCCTTGGAAAAGCCCTTGCGGATCTCGTCTGGGCTGACATGTGCGGTGCTAGGCATAGAAAAATTCCTGATGGCTATGACGATAGAGGTGGCCTGTGCCTGGATTTTGTTGAGCGCAAGTCGCGCTTGCAAACGAAGAATCCTCAGGACTTCATTCTGCAAATGAATGAGATGACGTGAATATGACAAAAACCAGCCCGTGAGAAATTTCATTTACGGGCGGTTTTCCTAACTAATTCTTCACGGAGTCCGCCCCGGTCGGCATGAAAGAATCGTCACGTTTGCAAGGATGAAAACGCCGTTATGCACACCAGACACATAAAAAAATGTTTAGGGGCTGTCGTTAATGAAAATTTCTACACTGGCGTTGTCGATCACCGCCGCCGTTCTTGCACAACAGGCATTCGCTGATGATTTCGGGCTCGGTTCGCTGGGCACGGGCAACGGTCACAGCGGTTTCCTTGAAGACAGTCACGCGGCCATCAGCTCGCGGACCATGTACTACAGCGCGGATAACCGCTCGGGGACCAACAACGACTTGCGCGAAACTGCAACCGCGCTGCGTTTTGACTACAAATCCGGCTTCACCCAAGGCACCGTCGGCCTGGGGTTTGACGTCATGGCCTTCGGCGCGCTGCGTCTGGACGGTGGCGATGGCCACACGGCGGGCGCGGGCCTGTCGGGCAACGGCAACAGCTTCTTTCCGACCAAGAACAACGGCACTGAACCTGCCGACTCCTTTGGGCGCGCGGCGGGCAACGTGAAGTTCCGCATTTCCCAGACCGAGTTGCATGTGGGTGGTGGCTTGGCGCCGGTCTTGCCGATCCTGGTGTCCAATGACAGCCGCGTGGCGCCGCAGACCTTTGACGGCGGCATCCTGACCTCCAACGACATCCCCAACGTCACCTTCACCGGCGGTGAACTGAACCGCGCTGAAGGCCGTGCCTCCAGCAACTCTACGGGCTTGAGCGTGGCCGGTGGGACTCGCGACAGTGACAGCTTCAAGTTCGGTGGGGTTGACTACAAGCCGTTTGGCTCTTCCGACAACGTCATCGCGAAAAACCTGACGTTGCAGTACTACTATGCCCAGTTGCAGGACTTCTACAAACAGAACTACTTCGGCTTGGTCCACGTATTGCCGCTGGGCAATGACCAGTCGTTCAAGACCGACCTGCGCTACTTCGACAGCAGCAGCGACGGCAAGAACGGCGAGAGCGGCTACCAGTTCAACAACAACGGCGGCTACGCCAAGCACGCCAACGAAGTGGACAACAAAACCTACAGTGCGGCCTTCACCTATCAGTTGGGCGGCAGCAGCTTGATGCTCGGCCACATTGGCGTGGGTGACGACGGCGGTTTTGTGTGGGTGAACCAGGGCAGCCTGGCCGATCCGCACGCACAAGGCGCTGGCGGCAGTGACTTCTACCTGTTCACCGACGCCGTGGTCGGCCAGTTCTCCCGCGCGGGCGAGCAGGTCAACTTTGGTCAGTACTCTTATGACTTCAAGGCCTACGTGCCGGGTCTGAAGGCGTCCGTGGCTTACCTGGATGGCCGGGACATCAAGTCGAAGGTAGCCGGTGGCCCTGACCAGAAAGAAAACGAAGCCGACTTCCGCCTGGACTACGTTGTGCAGGCCGGTCCTCTGAAAGGTTTTGGTACGACTTTCCGTACCGGCACCTATCACGGCAAGAACACCGGCACCGCCGACCAGGACCAGACCCGCCTGATCTTCAACTACACCTACGCGATCTTCTAAGTCTTCATGTGCACCCGGGCGTCATTGGGCTCTACACTGCCTCTCACTTGGTAGGCGATGGACGACCCGATGACGGCCACACCCGACAACCGAATACTTGTAACCCTCGAAGGCCAACGCCTGGCGCAGCCGGATGCCGAGTGCTGGCGCGAGTGGGGCCCTTATTTAAGTGAACGCCAATGGGGCACAGTGCGCGAAGACTACAGCGCCGATGGTGACGCCTGGACCTACTTCCCCCATGAACACGCACGCAGCCGCGCCTATCGCTGGGGCGAGGATGGTTTAGCCGGTTTCAGCGACAAGTCCCAACGCTGGTGCTTGGGCCTGGCCCTGTGGAACGAACGTGACGCGATCCTCAAGGAGCGCCTGTTTGGTCTCAACAACGCCGAAGGAAACCACGGTGAAGACGTCAAGGAATTGTACTTTTTCGTCGACGGCGTACCGAGCCATGCCTACATGCGCATGCTCTACAAATACCCCCACGCCGCCTTTCCCTACGCCGATCTGATCAGCGAAAACGCCCGGCGTGGCCTGGCAGATGCCGAGTACGAGATCCTCGATACCGGCGTGTTCGAAGACAACCGCTACTGCGATGTCAGCGTCGAATATGCCAAGCATCAGCCTGACGACATTTTCATGCGCGTCACCCTGCACAATCGTTCGGACCAGCCAACGCGTTTGCAGGTGTTGCCCCAGCTGTGGGCGCGCAATGACTGGAGCTGGACCTTCGACGCGCCCAAGCCACAGTTGACGCGGGACGGGGAGCAGGTGCTGGCGCGTCATCATGAGTTGGCGGATCGCCATCTCAATGCCTGGGGCCAGGACGGGGTGGAGTGGTTATTCTGCGAGAACGAAACCAATGTCCCCCGGTTGGATGGGCAGCCGGCACCGGGGCCGTTCAAGGATGGGATCAATGATTACGTGGTCGGCGGTGAGCAATCGGCGGTTCGCCGTGACTGCGGCACGAAAGTCGCCGCACGCTTCATCCTCGATCTGGCAGGCCTGGAAAGCAAAACCCTCTATTTGCGTTTTGCCCCGCTCGACGCACCGCCTGTCAACGCCCGCAAGCTGTTCGAACAACGCCGCCAGGAGGCCGATGACTTCTACGCCGCCTTGCAACACGGCATTGCCAATGAGGACGCGCGTAATGTGCAGCGTCAGGCCCTGGCCGGGCTGCTGTGGTCCAAGCAGCTCTACTATTTCGACGTGAACCAATGGCTCGACGGCGACCCGGCACAACCTGCGCCGCCGCCCGAGCGCCTGCATATCCGCAATACCCATTGGCGGCACCTGTCGAATTTCGACATCCTTTCCATGCCCGATACCTGGGAATACCCGTGGTATGCCTCGTGGGACCAAGGCTTCCAGGCAGTGGCCATTGCGCTGATCGATCCGGGCTATGCCAAGCAGCAACTGTTGCTGCTGGTGAAAGACCGCTTCATGCACCCCAACGGCCAGTTGCCGGCTTACGAATGGCGCTTCGACGACGCCAACCCGCCGGTGCATGCCTGGGCCAGTTGGCGGGTCTACCAGCAGGACAAGGCGCTGACTGGCGTAGGCGATATGGATTTCCTGGAGCGGATATTCCACAAGCTGCTGCTGAATTTCTCTTGGTGGGTCAATCGTAAGGACGCCGAAGGGCGCAACCTGTTCCAAGGCGGCTTCCTAGGGCTGGACAATATCGCCTTGTTCGACCGCTCGGCCGCGTTGCCACCGGGTTACCAGTTGGATCAGGCCGACGGCACGGCGTGGGTCGCGGCCTATGCGCTGGACTTGATGCGCATCGCGCTGGAACTGGCCAAGCGCAACGGGGTGTATGTCGACATCGCCGTAAAGTTCTTCGAGCACTTCCTGTATATCGCCGGCGCCATCAACCGCATCGATGACAGCGCGGAAGGCCTGTGGGACGAGCAGGACCTGTTCTTCTACGATGTGCTGCATCGCCCCGATGGCCAGAACGAACCGGTGCGCCTGCGTTCGATCGTCGGGCTAATGCCGCTGTTTGCCGTGCTGGTGCTGGAGCAGCGCGAGCATGAAGGCCTGGAAGGGTTGCGCGAGCGTTTGCTGGGCTTCATGAAGCACCGGCCCGACCTGGCCAAACTGGTCTCGCGCTGGAACGAGCCGGGGCAGGGCAATCGCCTGCTGCTGGCGCTTCTGCGCGGCGAACGCACCAAGGACCTGTTGCGGCGCATGTTGGATGACGAAGAGTTTTTGTCGGCCTTTGGCGTGCGCTCCCTGTCCAAGGCGTTTGCCGAACAACCGCTGGCGTTGAAAATGAACGGCAATTCCCTGAGTGCGAGTTACCAGCCCGGCGAATCCGACTCGCGGTTGTATGGCGGCAACTCCAACTGGCGCGGGCCGCTGTGGATGCCGGTGAACTACATGCTGATCGAATCGTTGCGGGAGTTTCACCGCTATTACGCGGACAACTTCTCGGTGGAGTATCCGAGCGGCAGTGGTTACCTGTCCTCCTTGGAGGAAGTGGCTGACAGCCTCAGTCAGCGCCTGACGCGTCTCTTTCTGCGGGATGAAAATGGCTCACGGCCGTCGATGGCGGGATACGTCCAGTTGGAAGCCGACCCGGCCAGCCGTGATTTGGTGTTGTTCCACGAGTATTTCCACGGGGAAACGGGACGCGGGCTGGGCGCGTCGCATCAGACGGGATGGAGTGCGCTGGTGGCGTTGTTACTGCAGCCGGGTGCTTAAGCCTCCCTGTGGCGAGCGGAAGATCGCTTAGCGCGATCTGCCGATCAACACTGCCTGCTCGCGCTCCGCACTGTTGACGTTAACTGTGCGCGCAAAGCTCACGCCATCCCCGTCGAACACACACACCACCTGGTCCCTGAATGCCGTTTGAGGGTAGATCCAGGTCATTTCCAGCGTCCTGGCGTCCAGCCAGCGCGCACCGGCAACGATCTGCGCGCCGTTGAATTCATAACCGTGATGCAACGCCCGGCCGGGCATGCTGGTCAGGCCGCTGAGCCAGTGATCAACGCCCACCTTCAACGAATGGGTGGCTTGACTGTCGCTGAGTTCAAAGGTCAAGACATCGCCTGCAAACTCAAACGACAACTGGCGCACGCCCAAGCCGTTGTCGGCCATTCCAAACACGCGCTTCACATTCGCTGGTGCAGCACATAAAGACACTAGCGAAGGTCGCTCAGCCATGCTCGTCAGCCGCTGTTCCAGGCGTGCATCTGCGCCAGGGCTGCCGCCGCTGGTGAATGCCGCCGGGAAATGCGCTTCGACAAGCGGCAGGATCGCCGCCGAGTTTTTTATCCCACCCACCAATACCAGCGTTGCGCCGTACTCGCGGTACACCGCGGCCATCTGCACAAACACCCCCAGCGCACTGAAGGCCCCGCTGGGCTTCATCATCCAGTGGTAGCCGTAACGGCTGTCCGGCCCGCCTTGGGGTTGGGTGGCGGCGCGGACCCAGGCGGCCGGCAATACTTGTTGTCCATTCCACAAGCCGTCCTGGGCGTGCAGCACTGCCAGTTTCAGCGCAGCCGACACCGGTGCGGTGAGGCCATTGCCGCCGGGGTTCACGCCGTCCGGGCCGATGTCCCAGGTTTCGTTATGAATATCCAAGGGGATGAACAGGCGCGGCTTGAGGTAGTCGTGCAAGGTCTGCCCGGCAACGCGATTGATCAGCGCCGAGAGCATGTAGCTGGCCGCGCTGGTGTAGACGTATTCGGTGCCGGGCGCGTAGGCCAAAGGGATTTTGAAGAATTCCGCGATCCAGCTGGTGCTGATGCCGCGCCATACAGAGCCGGACGTATTGCTGGCGTGCCCGGTGCGCATGGTCAGCAGGTGTTCGACGGTCATGTCGGCCAGGCGCGGGTCGGCGTCGGTAGGCACTTGGTCGGGGAAGAAGATGACCAGGGGATCGTCCAGTTTGAGCAAGCCTTCTTCGATGGCCAGGCCGATGGCGCATCCGGTGAAACTCTTGGCCATGGAGTGCAGCACGCGGGGTTCGTTGGGGTCGACCGGCCAGGTCCAGCCTTCGGCGACGACATGGCCGTGGCGGTGCAGCATGAAACCATGCAGGTCGAGGCCGGCAGCCTTGACCTCGTCGAGAAATGCGATCAGGCGGTCGGGGTCAACACCAACACTGCTAGCGCTGGCGCGGGGCAAACCGTCATAGGAAGTCAGGGGCATGGAAACGCTCGGCAAAAGGGTGGATCAACGGCTGCGGTGCACCAGCCGGGAGTAGGAAATCAGCATGCTGGTGAGTTCCTGGCTGACCCCGGTGAGGGGCGCGGAACGACGGCTGATCAGGCACACATCACGGGGTGCCAGGGGTTCTTCGATGGCGATGGTGGTGAGTGCGCTGGAGAACAGCTTCATCCCCGGCAGCATGCGTGGCTCGATGGTCAGGTAATCGGTTTCCGAGACGATGTGCAGAGTTTCCAGCAGCGAGTCGGTGGTGATGGCGATCTTTGGCGGTGCCAGGCCCTGGGTGCGGAACAGTTGGACCAGACGGTTTTCAGCGCCGCCGATCACGCCGGTGGAGCGCACGCTGATCCATTGGCAGTCCACCAGTTCCTGCACCGACTTGGCCTGGGCCAACGGGTGGCCTTTGCGCGCAATGATGCCGGCGCTGGAGCTGTAGAGGCGGTCGATGGACAGGTCGATGTCGGTAACGTTCGGCGCCAATGGACACAGCACGAAATCCAGGCGGCCATCGCGGACTTTTTCCACCAGGCCCTTGGTGGTGCCGCTGGCCACGTGCACCTGGATGCGCGGGAAGCGCTGGGTGAAGTTGCTCAGCACCGGCACCAGCAGTTCGGCCAGGGGTTCGGATGTCACACCCAGGTCGATATGGCCTTCGGGCTCGCCTTTCCAGGGTTGCAGGTCGAGCAGGGCGCGTTCGCAGTCGAGGGTGATGGAGCGCGCGCGCACGAGGAAGACTTCGCCAGCCGACGTCAGGTTAATGCCTTGGTTCGAGCGTTGCAGCAGCACCACGCCCAGTTCCTTTTCCAGGGTCTGGATTGACTGGGTCAGGGTGCTTTGCGCCACGTCCAATTGGCGTGCGGCAGAGCGGAAGCTGCCTTTTTCGACCACGGCACAGAATGCGCGAAGATGGGTGAGAGTCATTAAGGACTGCCTCAGGTTTCAGCATTTAAACCATTGAATGCCCGCCAGCTTATCTGATGGCTCCAGGTGCGCACAGATCGGTTTAGCCGATCAGGTTCATTATTTTTGAACGCATGCAAACGGCTCCAGACCCTGGTTTTTCGGTAGGCTGGAGGCAAGTGAGGACAGGCTCGGCAGGTGATCGGAAAAGCCGAGCCTGATCACGTGGAGCGTTCTTCTCAAGCTTGCCGCGTGAAGAATAAGATCGGTCCAGGAACATTCGCCAACCGTGAAGGCGACTAAAACAACAACAACTCTCCAGGTGTTCGGCCGTGCCTCTTTTTGGGTCCTGCCAGCGTCCGAACCCCATGCGTAAGGAACATTTAAGGTGCAGTTATCCATGAACAAGACTCTTATCCTGGCGGGCGCCTTGTCTGCGGCGCTGGTGGGCACTGCTCACGCTGAAAGTGTATTGAAGGTGGCGCTCAACGCTGACATCCGCAGCACCGATCCGGGTGTGAACCGTGACACCAACTCCGACGCCGTGATCATGCACATCACCGAAGGGCTGGTAGCCTTCCGCGAAGATGCTACCGTCGGCCCGCTGCTGGCCAAGGACGTGCAGGTGTCCGATGACGGCCTGCGCTATACCTTTCACCTGCGCGACGGGGTGAAGTTCCAGAATGGCAAGGCATTGACCTCCGCTGACGTGCTATGGACCTGGAAGCGCTTCCTCGACCCCAAGACCCAATGGCGCTGCGCCCCTGAATTCGATGGGCATGGCGGTGCGAAGATCGTCGACATCAGCGCCCAGGACCCCCTCACCGTGGTCTTCACCCTCGACAAGCCCAATGGCCTGTTCCTGACCAGCACCGCGTTGCCTGAATGTGGCGGCAGCGGCATCCTGTCTGCAGACTCGCTCAACGCCGACGGCAGCTGGAAGACCCCGGTCGGCACCGGCCCGTTCCAACTGGGCGAGTGGAAGCCTGGCCAATACGTCGAGCTGCTGCGCAACCCCAACTACACCCCTCGCGACGAAAAAGAGCCGGACGGCTACACCGGCAACAAGTCCACCAGCCTGGACCGCGTGCGCCTGCTGGTGATCCCGGACCCGGCCGCCGCCAAAGCCGCGTTGTTGTCGAAAAACGTCGACCTGCTGATTGATGTCACCCCGCTGGACGCGACAGAACTGGCCGCCCATTCCGGTGTGCGTGTGACCTCCAGCGGCACCATGTCAGTCAATGCATTGCTGTTCCAGACCCGCGATCCGCTGCTAAAAGATGTACGTTTGCGCCAGGCCATCGCCCATGCCCTGGATTCGGCGCAAATTGTCGAAGCTTTGACCGGTGGCCGCTCCAAGGCCAACAACTCGATGGTCGCCAGCGGCAGCCATTACCACACTGCCGTCGAAGACCAGGGCTTCACCTTCGACCCGGCCAAGACTGCGCAACTGCTGCGCGAAGCCGGCTACAAAGGCGAACCAATCAAGCTGATCGTCAACAAACGCTATGCGGCGATCTTCGACATGGGCGTGTTCGTGCAGGCCATGGCCAAGGCCAGCGGCATCAACCTGGAACTGGAAACCCTGGAGTGGGGCACGCAGCTTGAGCGCTACCAGAGCGGCAACTACCAGATGATGGCGTTCCCGTACTCCGAACGCCTCGACCCGGCCCTGAGCTTCGATTCAATGACTGGCGACAAGGACAAGGAGTCGCGCAAGGTCTGGGACAACCCTCAGGCCCGCGAGTGGCTGCGTGAAGCCCAGCGCGAAGGCGACATCAGCAAGCGCCAGGCGCTGTTCGATCAACTGCACCAGCAGATGATCAAGGATGTGCCGATGATCCCGATGTACAACGGCAACGCGATTGCCGCCAGCCGAGATTACGTCAAGGGCCTGCGCACCTGGCCGGTGTCCAAGCCGCGCCTGTGGACTGTCAGCGTCCCCGCCGCCGGGAGTAATTGAGGATGTTCCGTTTTATCTCCCAACGCCTGGCGATGTCGGTGCCCACTTTGCTGCTGATCTCGCTGATGGTGTTCGCGATCATCCGCCTGGTGCCGGGTGATCCCGCGTTGCTGATGCTTGGCGACATGGCCGACGCCCACAGCCTGGAAGTGGCGCGATCGTCCCTGGGGCTGGACCAGCCGTTGCCGGTGCAGTTTGTGATCTGGCTCAAGGCGGTGCTCAGCGGTGACCTCGGGCATTCGATCACCACCAATGAGGCGGTGTTGCCGCTGATCCTGGATCGGTTCCAGATGAGTGCCGGGATTGTCTTGGTGTCGGTGTTGTTGGCGGCCTTGATTGCAGTGCCGGCGGGTTTGCTGTCGGCGTGGAAGCAGGACAGTGCGCTGGACTTCGGCGTGGTGTCGACGGCGACGCTGTTGCTGTCGATCCCCAGCTTCTGGCTCGGCTTGCTGTTGCTGTATGCCTTCGGCATCAAGCTCGGCTGGTTGCCGGTGGTGGGTTACGTGTCGTTCGGCCAATCGCCGTGGCAGGCCTTGAGTTTCATCGTGCTGCCGATTGTCACCCTGACGTTGGTGGAGCTGGGTGCGATCACTCGGATGGCGCGGGCCAGTGCGATCGAAGTGCTACGCCTGGAATACATCACCCATGCGCGGGCCAAAGGCTTGTCGGAGCGTGCGGTGCTGTGGCGCCATGCGCTGCGCAACTCGTTTGCACCGACGCTGACCCTGATCGGCCTGATCCTCGGCAACCTGCTCAGCGGCATCGCCGTGCTGGAAACCGTGTTCACCCTGCCGGGCATCGGCCGCCTGATGGTCGACGCCATCTACGCCCGGGATTACCCGGTGCTGCAGGGCTGCCTGCTGCTCGTGACCTTTGTCTATGTGCTGGTCAACCTGTTGGTGGACCTGCTGTACCCGCTCTTCGACCCCAGGGTTAAGTTATGAATAAGCCACTGCCTGTTGCACCCGAGGTGATGTTGCCTGCGCCGGTGCGTGCCCCCAGGGCCTGGCGCGTGCCGCCGTTGAACGCGCTGATCGGTGCGTTCCTGTTGGGCTTGCTATTGATCATGGCCGCGCTCGGCCTGGTGTGGACGCCCCACGACCCGCTGGCGCTGAACTTGCTGGCGCGCTTGCAGGCGCCGACCGCCGCGCACTGGTTGGGCACTGATGAATATGGCCGCGATGTGTTGAGCCGCCTGATGATCGGCGCGCACACCAGCCTGTGGGTGAGTGTGCTGACGGTGAGCATGGCGATTATCGCCGGCACCTTTCTGGGCTTGCTGGCCGGTTTCCTGCGCGGCTGGGTCGACCGTGGCTTGATGATGATCAACGACGCGTTGCTGGCGTTCCCTGGGATCCTGTTGGCGCTGGGGTTGATGGCGATTATCGGCCCGAGCCTATATGGCATCGTGTTCGCCCTGAGCCTGGCGTACACGCCGTCGGTGGTGCGCGTGGTGCGCGGTACGGTGCTGTCGCTGCGGGAGAAGGAGTTTGTCGAAGCGTCGCGGGTGATCGGCAACTCTGAGCTGTACACCATGCTGCGCCACATCGCGCCGAATTGTGTGGCGCCGGTGTGTGTGCTGGCTACCAGCATGTTCGGCTGGGCGATTCTCGCGGAAAGCTCGCTGAGCTTCCTCGGCTTGGGCGTACCGCCACCGGCAGCCACCTGGGGCAACATGCTTGCGGCCAGCCGGCCGTATATCGCCACGGCCAGTTGGCTGGGGTTGTTTCCCGGTGTCTGCATCGCCATGGCGTTGTTGGCGTTCAACCTGTGTGGCGACGCCTTGCGTGACCGCCTTGATCCACGGATGAGTAAATGAGCATGCCTGACGTACTTTTGGCCGTCGATCACTTGAAAATCCGCATCGGCACTCACGGCCCGCTGGCGGTCAATGACCTGAGCTTCACCATCGCCCCCGGCGAAATTGTCGCCTTGGTGGGGGAGTCCGGCAGCGGCAAGACCATGGCCGCCCGCGCCGCCATCGGCCTGTTGCCGCCGCCGCTGGAACACTGTGGCGGTCAGGTCCGCTTCCAAGGCCATGACCTCAACAGCCTCAAGCCCGAGCAATTGCGCGAGCTGCGCGGGGCCAAGATCGGCATGGTGTTCCAGGAACCGATGGTGTCGCTGAACCCGTCCATGAGCATCGGCGAGCAAATGGCCGAGGGCCTGCGCCTGCACACCAAACTGACGGATGAGCAGATCCGCGAACGCAGCCTGGAGATGCTCGGCCATATCGGCATCAAGGACGCCGAGCGTTGCCTGACGGCGTTCCCCCACGAGTTCTCCGGCGGCATGCGCCAACGCATCATGCTTGCGTCGGTGATGCTGCTGCGCCCGGCGCTGCTGATTGCCGATGAACCCACCACCGCGCTGGATTGCCTGGCGCAGCTGGACGTGTTGAAGCTGATGCTCGACCTCACCCGCGAGCAGGGCACGGCGATTCTGTTCATCAGCCATGACCTGTCCCTGGTGGCGCGCTACGCCCACAAGGTGGTGGTAATGCGTGAAGGCCGCGCAGTGGAGCAGGGCACCATTGAACAGATCCTGCTGGCACCCAAGGCCGAGTACACCCGGCAGTTGCTGGAGGCATTGCCGCGTCGCGGGGTACTGGCGGCCTTGCCCCAGGCCGACGGCCCGTTGCTCACGGTCAAGGACGTGTGCATCGAACACCCCGGCCCGCGCAGCCTGTGGGGCCGCACCGCGTTCAAACGCGTGGTGCACTCGGCCAACCTCTCCATCGCACCGGGGGAAACCCTGGCGCTGGTGGGCGGCAGTGGTTCGGGCAAGACCACCCTGGGCCGCGCCATTGTCGGCCTGAATAAAGCCTGTGCCGGTGCCATCGAGTTTGAGGGCGTGGACATCCTGAAGTCGGGCAACCGCGAACATCGACTGCAATGCCAGATGATTTTCCAGGATCCGTACTCGTCCCTCGACCCGCGCATGAAGATCGGCGACATCCTCGCTGAACCGTTGCGTCACGTGCCTGGCATGAGTGCCGAGCAGAAGCGTGAACGGGTCACCAAGACCTTGCTGGACATCGGTTTGGCCGAGCAGTTTGTCGAACGCTTCCCGCACCAGTTGTCCGGTGGTCAGCGCCAGCGTGTCGCTATTGGCCGCGCACTGGTGCGTCACCCACGGTTGGTGATCGCCGACGAGCCGATCTCGGCGTTGGACATGACCATCCAGAAGCAGATTCTGGAACTGTTCGAACGCCTGCAGGCGCAATACGGCTTTGCCTGCCTGTTCATCTCCCACGACCTGGCGGCGGTGGAGCGCATTGCCCACCGGGTCGCGGTAATGAGCGAGGGCAGGGTGGTGGAAATGGGCGCCCGCGATGAAATTTTCGACCGCCCGCAACACCCTTACACCCGCAAGTTGCTGGCCGCCGCCAGCCCTTTGGAGAAACTTGAAAACGGTGGCTACCGCATCCGCCAAGGCCCCGTACCGCTAGCGCTGTAGCCCAGGACTGACGTCACCCGCCGCGCAAATCCCGGATTTGCGCGAACGGCGAAGCCATGTCCGAAGAACAATAAAAAAAACCCAACCATGACACTGCCAGGAGCTTAAAAAAATGAAAAAATCCCTGACTCAACTCATCACCGGCGTTGGCGTCGTGAGCAGCGGGATGATCCCGTTCGCCGCCCATGCCGACTTCATCAAGGACAGCAGCGGCACGCTGGAATTGAAGAACTACTACTTCAACCGTGACTACCGTGAAGAGGCTAGCCAGTCGGTGCGCGCCGAATGGGCCCAGGGTTTTCTGCTGGGGATCAAGTCGGGTTTTACCGATGGCACCGTGGGCTTTGGCCTGGATGCCATGGGCATGCTTGGCGTGAAACTCGACTCCAGCCCGGACAAATCCGGCACAGGCTTGCTGCAGCGCGACAGCGACAAACGCGCTTCCGACAGCTATTCCAAACTCGGCGTGACCGCCAAGGCCCGCTTCGCCAAGAGCGAAGTGCGCATGGGCTACCTGGTGCCGGACCTGCCGACCCTGCAACCCAACACCAGCCGCCTGTTCCCGCAATCCTTCAGCGGTACGCAACTGGTGTCCAACGACATCAGCAACCTGAAGATCAGCCTCGGCCAACTGGACCAGGCCAAGGACCGCGACTCCACCAATTACGAAGACATGAAGCTGACCACCATCAGCAAGGTCTACAAAAGCACGGCCCTGAGTGACCAGTTCCGTTTCGCCGGCGGTGATTACTCGCTGACGCCCAACACTTTGCTCAGTTACCACTATGCCGAGCTGGACAGCATCTACCACCAGCAATACGGCGGCTTCAAGAACAGCTTCGGCCTGGGGCCGGGCAATCTGAAGACCGACGTGCGCTACTTCAAGGCCGACAAGGACGGTGCGGGCCTGGCCGGTAACGTCGACAACCGTGCCTTGAGTACACGCCTGACCTACCAGTACGGCGGCCACAGCATCGGCGGCGGCTTCCAGCAGCAGTACGGCACCACGCCGTTCACCTACCTGGATGGCTCCATCAGTTACTTGTTTACCGAGTACCAGTTCACCAACTTCACCCAGACCAAGGAGCGCGCCTGGCATGCGCGCTACGACTACAACTTCGCCGACCTGGGCCTGCCGGGCCTGTTGTTCGGCATCAAATACGCCAAAGGGGATTCGGCTGAGGTGATCGGCTTCAACGGCGAAGGCCGTGAATGGGAGCGCGACCTGGACATCAGCTATGTGGTGCAGACCGGCCCGTTCAAGGGCGTGTCGATGCGCTGGCGCAACGCCCTGGCCAAGGGCAACTTCTACAACGACGTCAACGAAAACCGCGTGCTGCTGGGCTACACCCTGGCGCTCTGGTAACCACGGGCGGGGCGGCCTGGGCTGATCGGTTTTGCAGATCAAGATAGCCCCGGCCGCCCTTACAGGCGATCACCCGGTCTCGTTAGTATTTTCCCAAGTTCTGTCACTCGAATATCGAGACTTCTGCGTTATGAAACTTAATCAGCATCCCTTGCTGCAAGCGACACAAGGCACCCACCGGCACGTGGAAAGTGAGCATTACGGTGCAGTGGGTGCCGGTCGGAAAATCTATATCCAGGCGGCGCTGCATGCCGATGAAACCCCGGCGATGCTGGTGGCTACGCACCTGCGCCAGCAACTGACGGCGTTGGAGAATGCCGACCGCCTCAACGCGCAGATCGTACTGGTGGCCGTGGCCAACCCGGCCGGCCTGGGCCAATACATCCTGGGCGCGCCCAGTGGCCGCTTTGAACTGGGCAGCGGGCGCAACTATAACCGTGGATTCCCGGTGCCTTACCAGGCCATTGCCGAGAAAATCGAGCACCGGCTCGGCCAGGACATCGACGTCAACCGCACGCTGATCCGCCAGGCCTGGGGTGAATGCCTGCGCGCCGCCCAGCCGATGGATGAATACCAGTCGCTGCAGCAGACTCTGATGCTGCTGGCCCACGATGCCGACATCGTCCTCGACCTGCATTGCTCCCGCGAAGCGGCAATGCATCTGTATACCGGCGAATCGGTGTGGCCGACCATCGAGCCGCTGGCCCGTTACATTGGTGCTGAAGCGACCTTGCTGGCGACTGATTCCCAGGCCAATTCCTTCGATGAAGCGCTGTACCTGCTGTGGGTCAACCTGCGCGAGCGTTTTGGTGCGCGTTTCCCGATCCCGGACAGCAGCATCGCGGTGACGGTCGAGCACCGTGGCCAGCGTGATGTGACCTACGAACTGGCGGAACACGACGCCACTGCAATCATCGATTACCTGACCTACCTCGGCGCCATCGATGGCACCCCGTGTCCTTTGCCGGCGCTGCGTAGCCCGGCCACGCCGCTGGCGGGCAGCGAGCAGTTCTACGCACCGAGTGCCGGGGTGCTGGTGCACCGTGCGGCGGTGGGTAGCCGGATCGAAGCAGGGCAGGCGCTGTTCGATATCGTCGACCCCCATAGCGGCAAGACCGTCACGGTCAATAGTCACAACACCGGTGTGCTGTACATGCGCCGTGATGTGCGTTTTGTGAAGCCGGGCGACCCATTGGGCCGCGTTTCCGGGGCTACACCGATTCGCAGCGGCAAGCTGCTCAGCGCTTGATCAGATATCTACTAGGCAGGACTCTCCATGCACGCCAACCCGGCAATCACCCTCGAACACCAATTCTGCGCCCATAACTATTCGCCACTGCCGGTGGTCATCGTCAAGGGCGAGGGCGTCTGGGCCATTGGCGATGACGGCAAGCGCTACCTGGACATGATGTCGGCCTATTCCGCCGTGAGCCACGGCCATGTGCACCCGCGCATCCGCGCCGCCGCAGTGGCGCAGATCGACAAGATCAGCGTGGTGTCCCGTGCCTTCTACAGCGAGCCGCTGGGCAATTTCCTCAAAGCGTTGTGCCGCATCAGCGGTTTCGATTCCGCGTTGCCGATGAACAGCGGCGCCGAAGCGGTGGAGACCGCAATCAAGGCGGCGCGTCGCTGGGGCTATCGGGTCAAGGGCATCGCCGCGAACCAGGCAAAGATCGTGGTGGCCGACAACAATTTCCACGGACGCACCTCAACCATCGTCGGCTTCTCATCCGAGGCGGATTACAAGGCCGACTTCGGCCCGTTCTGCAACGGTTTCACCGAGGCACGCTTTGGCGATATCGAGAGTTTCCGCCAGGCGATCACGGCTGACACGTGCGCGGTGTTGATCGAACCGATCCAGGGTGAAGCGGGTATTCGTGTGCCGCCAGCCGGGTTCCTGTGCGAGTTGCGAAAACTGTGCGATGAGACCAATACCTTGCTGATCCTCGATGAGATCCAGTCGGGCCTGGGCCGTACCGGCAAGTGGTTTGCCTTCCAGCATGAAGGCATTCGCCCGGATGCGCTGATCCTCGGTAAAGCGCTGGGCGGTGGGATCATGCCGGTGTCGGCGTTTTTGGCGGATCACTGGATCATGGACCTGTTCGATGCCGGCAGCCACGGCTCGACCTTCGGCGGCAATCCGCTGGCCGCCGCCATTGGCCTGGAAGCCCTGAACGTACTGGAGGACGAAGGCCTGATCGACAACAGCGCGCAGCTCGGCCATTACCTGGTGGAACGCCTCAAGGCGATGAATGCCCCAGCGATCCTTGAGATCCGCGGGCGTGGGTTGTGGGTCGGTGTGGAGCTGGATCGTGATGCCCGGCCGATCTGCGAAGCCCTGCTTGCCGAAGGTTTGCTGACCAAGGAAACCCACGAAAACGTGCTGCGCATCGCGCCGCCGTTGTCCATCACCCGCGACGAACTGGATTGGGGCCTGGCCCGTATCGAACAGGTCTTTGCGCAGCTATGAATGAGCCGATCAACCATCTGCGCATCGACGGGCAGCGCTACGCCTATATCGACCTGTATAAACTGCTGACGCCTGCGCAATTGCACCGTCTGCCGTATTCACTGCGCACCCTGCTGGAAAACATCGCCCGGTGCGCCCCGGCCTCATTACCTGCCGTGCTGGCGCGCGCCACAGGCGAAGGGCCGGACTGCGAGGTGCCATTCCAGCCCAATCGCCTGATGTTCCACGACACCACATGCCTGCCGGCACTGGCGGACTTTGCCGGGATGCGCGATGTGGTGGCGGAGCTGGGCGGTGATCCGACGGCGGTGAACCCGGCCATTCCGGCGGTGCTGACCATCGACCATTCGGTGATTGTCGAGCACTACGCCGAAGCGGGGGCGGTTGAGGCCAACCTGGATATCGATTTTCGCCGCAACAGTGAGCGCTACCGTTTTATCAAGTGGGCTCAGGCCAGCCTGGACAACTTCAAGGTGATCCCGCCGGGCACGGGGATCATCCACCAGATGAACATGGAGTCCATCGCGCAGGTGGTGTGGGAAAGTCCCGCCGCTGACGGCGGCGTGCTACTGCACCCGGACTGCATGGTCGCCACCGACAGCCACACGCCGATGATCAATGCCATCGGTGTGTTGGGCTGGGGCGTGGGCGGGCTGGAAGGGCAGGCGGCAATGCTGGGCGAACCGGTGCCGATTCCGTTCCCGCAGGTGGTGGGGATTCGCGTGAGCAACGCCTTGCGTCCCGGCGTAACGGCGACAGACCTGGCGTTGACCGTGACCGAGTTGCTGCGTCGACGCAACATGGTCGGCAAGTTTGTCGAGTTCACCGGGCCGGGGTTGGCGTCGTTGAGTTGGGCGGCGCGAGGCACGGTGGCGAACATGGCGCCGGAGTATGGCGCGACAGTGGTGTTTTTCCCGTTTGATGACGAGACCTTGTCTTACCTTGAATTGAGCGCGCGCCCGTCGGCGCTGCTGGCCAAGGTCTCGGCCTATATGGCGGCGCAGTCGTTGTGGCGTCAAGAAGGGGAACCCGAGCCGCGTTTTGATGAATTGATCGAGCTGGACCTGGCGCAGGTGGAACCGAGCGTGGCCGGGCCGCATCAGCCCCATCAGCGTCAGTCGCTGGCGGCGGCCGGTGCTTCGTTTCATCAACACGTGCAAGGCGAGGCCGGGCAGCTGTTTTTCGAGCCATCGTTTGAGGCGCCGCTGACCCACGGCGCGGTGGTGATGTCGGCGATCACCAGTTGCACCAACACCGCCAACCCGGCGCAGATGATCCAGGCCGGGTTGCTGGCGCGTAATGCAAGGGCACGTGGCGTGGGGCGCAGGCCGTGGGTGAAGACCTCGCTGTCGCCGGGCTCGCGGGTGGTCGCGGACTATCTGGAAGCGGCAGGTTTGCTGAAGGATTTTGCTGCGCTGGGTTTTGACCTGGCGGGCTTTGGGTGCATGACCTGCATCGGTAACTCCGGCAGCCTGGAGGCGCATGTGGAGGCCTTCGCCGAGCAGGGGCTCAGGGGCGTGGTGGTGCTGTCGGGTAATCGCAATTTCGAGGGGCGGGTCAACCCGAAAGTCCCGGCCGGCTACCTGGCATCGCCCGCGCTGTGCGTGGCGTATGCGATTGCCGGGAGCATCGACATCGACCTGTCCAGCCAGCCACTGGCACTGGATACCCAGGGCAGACCGGTGTACCTGCATGAACTGATGCCCAGCGACGCCGATGTGTCGGCGCAAGTCTCTGACGTAGTGCGGCCGGCGTTGTTCCAGCAACGCAGTGAACTGCTCTGGCAGGGCACGCATCACTGGCAGGCGCTGGAAGCCGATGGCAGCGTGCAGTTTGCCTGGCATCCCGACTCCACCTACCTGCGCCGCCCGCAGTACCTGGCGGATGTTCAGGCGTTGCCGGCGACGCGCTTATCGGTGTGCAACGCCAGGGTGTTGGCGGTGTTGGGCGATAACGTCACCACCGACCATATCTCCCCGGCGGGTACTATCCCAGCGCAGAGCCTAGCCGGTGCCTGGCTGCGTGAAAGGGGCGAGGCCGAGGCGGATTTCAACCAGTACTCGACCCGGCGCAGCAACCACGAAGTGATGGTGCGCGGCGCCTTTACCAACCCGCGGCTGAACAACCTGTTGGACCCGACGCAAGCGCCGCGTCCAGGCGTGTGGGCGTGGAACGCCGACCATACGGACTATCAGCCGCTGTATCTGGCTGCGCAAAGTTACGTTGGTACGCCTACGGTGCTGTTTGCCGGGATTAACTACGGCGCTGGCTCCAGCCGCGATTGGGCGGCCAAGGTCCTCAGTTTGCTGGGCATCAAGGCGGTGGTGGCGCGCAGTATCGAGCGTATTCATCGCAGCAACCTGATCGGCATGGGGGTGTTGCCGTTGGTATTCAACGAAGGCGAGACGGTGCAGGACTTGGCACTGGACGGCAGCGAGCGCCTGACCTTCCTCGGCCTGGATAACCTGCAGGTGGGCGAAAACCCGATCACCCTGCAGATCGATCGCGCCGACGGTGGTCTCACCCAATGCAGTTTGGTATTGCGCCTCGACTCGCTGCAAGAGCTTGGTTACCTTGTGCACGGCGGCGTGCTGCCGTTTGTGATCCGCAAAACCGTGCAACGGACCCGCCAAGGAGCGCTCGATGATTGACCCCCGCGTACTGCAACAATTGGCCCCCGATGGCGTGCTGCGTGCCGCCATCAACTTCGGCAACCCGGTGCTGGCGCAACGCGGTGCGAACGCAGAGGCCCAAGGCGTTTCCGTGGCGCTGGCCAAGACGCTGGCTGCAGAGCTGGGTGTCGAGTTGGAGCTCATCACATTCGAGGCGGCGGGTAAGGTCTTCGCCGCCTTGTCCGAGGACGTCTGGCGCGTGGCGTTCCTAGCTATCGAGCCGGTGCGTGAAAAGGAAATAGCCTTCAGCGCGCCGTATGTAGCGATCAAGGGCACGTATCTGGTGGCGGCGGACTCACCGTTCACCGACGTTGCCCAGTTGGACGCACCGGGCCGACGCATCGCCGTCGCCCAGGGTGCGGCGTACGATTTGTACTTGAGCCGCACCGTCGAGCATGCCGAGTTGGTACGCGCGCCGACCTCGGCCGCAGCGGTGGATTGGTTTATCGAACAAGGCTTGGATGCGGCGGCAGGGGTGCGGGACTTCCTGCAAACCCAGGTCACTGCGCAATGGCGCTTGGTGCAGGACGATTTCATGACCATCCGCCAAGCCATGGCCGTACCGGTGGCGCACGCAGCCGCTGCCGCGTTCGTCAGGTCCTTTGTCGAACGGCAGAAAGATAATGGCGGGGTGAAGCGAGGTCTGTTGGCCAGTGGCCAAAGCGCCGAACTACAGGCGACGTAGGAAGGATTTAACGATGCGTCGGGTGGCTTCGGTGGTGTCCAGATCATCCATGGCGCCATAGGGGTGCCACTGGCAGTCGATTATTTCATTGCAAGGTTTTGCATCGGCGATGTTCACCACCGACGCTTCGAACACGTGATGGACAGTGTCGCGGGCTTTCAACTCCTGCAAGTACAACAAGCCGTCCACATTCAATCCGGTTTCTTCTTCCAGCTCGCGTTCAGCCGCGCCAACCGGTCGCTCATTGCGTTCGACCTTGCCGCCCGGCAACGCCCATTTCGATCTGGCCTTGCGCACGAAGAGGATATGCCCCTCGTGTTCGCAAATGACCGTGGCCCGTATTTTCATCGTCTGTGCCCCCGCAGCGGGATGAGTGTCATAAAAGTGTAATGCAATTGTCATGCTAAGTGGTTATGGCGCTGACGTGTGGGGTTGTGGATACTGCCCGATTGATCAAAACGCACGAGGAGAGCAGATGAGCACCGTACGCTGGGGCATGATCGGCTGTGGCAGTGTCACTGAATTGAAGAGTGGACCCGCTTTCTACAAAGCGCCAGGTTCTGCGTTGGTGGCCGTGATGGGGCGTCGTGAAGAAGCGGTGCGCGATTATGCGACACGCCACGGCATTGCCCGCATTTACACCGACGCTCAGGCCCTGATCAATGATCCCGAAGTGGATGCGGTGTATATCGCCACGCCACCCGACAGCCACCTCGAGTACAGCCTGATGGTGGCTGCCGCGGGCAAGCACTGCTGTGTCGAAAAGCCGATGGCGTTGAATGCCGAGCAAAGCGCATTGATGCAGCGCACCTTCGAGCGTGCCGGCCTGCACCTGTTTGTCTCGTATTACCGCCGCTCGCTGCCGCGTTTCCAGCAGGTGCGTCAGTGGCTGCAGGACGGGCGCATCGGCCAACTTCGCCACCTGACCTGGACCCTGTGCAAGCCACCGGGCGCCGACGATGCCAGTGCCGCCAATTGGCGCACCGACCCGCTCATCGCCGGTGGTGGTTACTTTGCCGACTTGGCCAGCCACGGGTTTGACCTGTTCCAGTACCTGGCCGGGGATATCGTCGAGGTCTCGGGCTTCACCGCGCGACAGGCCGGGCGCTACGCCGCCGAGGATGCGGTGACTGCCTGCTGGACGTTCGCGTCCGGCGCGCTGGGCATGGGCTGCTGGAACTTTGTCGCCGACCGCCGCGAAGACAAGGTCGAGCTGATCGGCAGCAAGGGGCGCATCACTTTTGCCGTATTCGAAGACCAGCCGCTGCGCCTTGAAGGCGAGGTGGACGAAGTGCTGGAGGTGCCTTGCCACGCGCATATCCAGTGGCATCACGTGCTGGCCATGAATGCCCATATTCGCGGGGAAGCCGAACACCCTTCCCAAGCGATCGAGGCGTTGAAGACCGATCGGATCCTCGACAAGGTGCTACAACGTAACCCCCATCATCCTGGGTAGGTGCGATAGGGTTCTGTTTTTTCGAGGAATAGACGGATGAAATACTGGATGATGGTGTGGCTGGTCATAGCCACCAGTGCAATGGCTGCGCCACGTGAGCAACGCCCGGCAGGGGATTTTGATTTTTATGTGTTGTCTCTGTCGTGGTCGCCCACGTTCTGCTTGACGCACCCGAACAACGAGCAATGCACAGGTAAAGGCTACGGCTTTGTATTGCACGGGTTATGGCCGCAGTACGCCCGTGGCGGGTGGCCGGCGTCGTGCGACCCGCAATCGCGGTTGTCGGCCGACGACTTGGCAAAGGGCGCGCTGATGTTTCCCACACAGGCGTTGCTCAAGCATGAGTGGGCCAAACACGGCACGTGCAGCGGCTTGGGGCCCACGCGTTACCTGGAAGCAACCGACGCAGCGCTGGCCACGGTGCAGATTCCGCAGCAACTGCAGCCCTTCAATGTGCCCAGTTACCTTGAGGCACAGGACATCGAACGGCTGTTCCGACAGAGCAACCCAGCCATGGGCGATCACAGTGTGGCGGTGATCTGCAAGGGCAAGGTGCTGTCCGAAGTGCGGGTGTGCCTGAGTAAGGAGCTGCGCTTTGCCGGCTGCCCCAAAAGTGTGAAGACCCAGTGTCGCGGCGGTGATATTCGCATTCCGGTTCAGCGCTGATCTGGCGTCTGTAGCGCGTGCAAGGCAATGGTCGCGGCGGCGTTGGCCTTTGACGCACCGGCGCGATCGGCCAGGTAACGTGCTGGCGGCTGGCCCACCGCCTTGCGGAACATGGTGATGAAGCCGCTGGCGTTCTCATAGCCCAGGTCCAGGGCGACCCGCTGCACACTGTCGCCCCTGGCCAGGCGTTGCAGTGACAGGATCACATGCAACTGCCGGCGCCAACGCCCGAAACTCAGGCCAAATTCTTCCAGCAACAGGCGGGTCATGCTGCGCTCGCTCATGCCGATGCGCACGGCCCACTGGCCGAGGGTGGCCTTATCGCCGGGGGCGGCCAGCAGGCTGTCGGCCAGGCGCCGCAAGCGCGGGTCCTGGGGCATTGGCAGGTGTAGGTCCTCGATGGGCGCCTGGGCCAGTTCGTCCAGCAGCGTGCGGATCAGGCGGCCCTGCGCGCCGTCCTCTTCGTACATCGGCGGGAAGCTTACGGCCTTGCTGATCAGTTCATGCAACAGGCCGGACACCGACAGCGTGCAGCATTGCGGGGGCAGGGCGCCGGCGGCGTCCGGGTCGATCAACAGGCAATACACCTGCGCTTCGCCGGAGCCGCGTGCGGCGTGGGACATGCCGCCGGGAATCCACAGCGCGCACTGGGGCGGCACGATCCAGATGCCGGCCTCGATCTGACAATGAATCACCCCGCGCAGGGTGTACATCAACTGGCCCTTGCGATGGGAATGCGGGGCATGCTCCCAGCTCTCGGACGTGCTGGTGGCGCTCACGGCGATCACTGCACGCGGGAGCAGGTCGGCGTCCTTGACTCTGGAGGGGTCACGTTGATCGAGACGGTGGCGTTGCATGGCGGCTTCAAGCTTGGCTGAATTGCGAAACATTCTGGCTATTCTGTGCAATGCAGTCTAGTGGGGTGGTCGTTATAGTGAGATACATTCTCAACAAGGAGATTTGCCATGCGACTCGACAGCTCAACATTCCCAGTGGTGAAAATCGTCTTCGACGCGCCCAACGAGGGCGGACCGGAGGATGCCTTCCTGGTCTTCGAAAGCCTGCTGGCCCGTCAGCAACCCTTCCTGTTGCTGCACGAGAAGTCCGTGGATGAGAACAACCACGAACATTCTCATGAGGAGCGCAAGCAAGCGTCGATCTGGATGAAGAAAAACAAGCAGGCGTTGCGCACCTACGTCAAAGGCATGATCCAGGTCGAGCCCAGCCCCGCACAACGCCTGGCACTCAAGCCGTTTGCCGTAATGTTCGGCAAGGCCTGGGGCTACCCGCTGCTGGTGGTGGAATCCAAGGATCGCGCCTGGGCGCTGGCGCGGGATGTGCTGGATGAGCAGGTGTCGGATGTGGCGCATTTCTAAGCAGCGCTACAGACCTCTTGTGGGAGCTGGCTTGCCTGCGATGGCGGACTGTCAGTTAATACAACGCTACCTGATACACCGCCATCGCAGGCAAGCCAGCTCCCACAGTTCGATCGGTGGCGAGACTCAATCCACGCAAATCGCTCGGCCGAGCTTGCCTTTTTCCACCGTCGCCGAGCAGCCGAAGTGGCTGTTATCTACCTGGCACGCGCCTGTCACCGGGCCATTGCCAGTTTGGGTGGTGACACTGGTCTGGCACTCGCCATCACACTGACTAGAGTCGGTACACGCCTTGCCTGCATCCTTGTACGGCGTGATGCACTTCCAGCTCTGCAACTTGCCGACTTGCTTCATGGTGCCGCCGCCGGCCAGGCACGTCGACGCAGCGGAGTCTTGGGCGGGTGGCGTGGTGGGCGCGGTCGTGGTGCAAGCCGATACCAACAGTAGGGCGGCCAGGCCGATCATCAATTTCATGCAAAAGTCCTCATAGGGTAAGCGCAGCGGTGCAGTGTACGGGCAATTGGACTACTTTGATTGACGAGCGATCCCTACCCGGTACTTACCCATGCACACGTTATGGAAGCGGTATTTGGACTTGCTGGAAAACGATCTGAGCACACAGATTTTCGACAACGTGAAAAACCTGCTGGTGTGTGCGCTGTTGTTTGCGGCGGGGACCAACACGCTCGTGGGCCACCAGGACCTGTTTATCGGGGTGTTTGCCTCCAGCGTGGCCGGCTGGGGGTTGATTGTGCTGTCGACGCTGTTGATGCTGTTGAACGTCAGCGATGGCATCCGTCGATTGGCCAAGCTGCGTTATCACTTGGCGCTACAGCTGTTGTTGATCCTCGTGTATCTGGTGGTGGCCGAGCGGGTGGTAGAGATTGTGTGGGGCTTCCGCGCGCATTGAAGTATCCTCCGCGCCCCGCTTATCACTGATTCAAAGACAGATGACAGGACAAGACATGCAGGCGCTGCTGGACTCGATCCTTGACGAAGTTCGTCCACTGATCGGCCTCGGCAAAGTCGCCGACTACATCCCCGCGCTCGCCGATGTACCCGCCAACCAGATCGGCATCGCCGTGTACGGCAACGACGGCTCCGCCTACCGCGCCGGTGACGCCGATACATTGTTCTCGGTGCAGAGCATTTCCAAGGTGTTCAGCCTGGTGCAAGCCATCGACCACGGCGGCGAAACCATCTGGGAACGCCTGGGCCACGAGCCTTCCGGGCAGCCGTTCAACTCCATGGTGCAGCTTGAATTTGAACGCGGCCGCCCGCGTAACCCGTTCATCAATGCCGGCGCGCTGGTGATCTGCGACATCAACCAATCGCGCTTCGCCGTGCCGATCTTGTCGATGCGTGATTTCGTCCGCCGCCTGTCGGGCAACCCGCAGATCCTGGTCAACAGCATCGTCGCGGAATCCGAGGCGCAACACGGTGCGCGCAACGCGGCCATGGCGTATCTGATGAAGTCGTTCGGTAACTTCCACAACGATGTGGATGCGGTGTTGCATAGTTACTTCAACTACTGCGCGTTGCAGATGAGCTGCCTGGATCTGGCGCGGGCGTTCAGCTTCCTGGCCAACGAAGGCGTGAGCGCTCACAGCGGCGAGCAGATCCTCACCGCGCGCCAGACCAAACAAGTCAACTCGATCATGGCCACCAGCGGGCTGTATGACGAGGCGGGCAATTTTGCCTATCGCGTGGGGTTGCCGGGCAAGAGCGGGGTTGGGGGCGGGATCGTCGCGGTGGTGCCGGGGCAGTTTACGGTGTGCGTGTGGTCACCGGAGTTGAACGCGGCGGGGAACTCGCTGGCGGGAATGAAAGCGTTGGAGTTGTTGAGTGAGCGGATTGGGTGGTCGGTGTTTTGAGAGATCGAATGGGAAGCGCGTAAACACCGGGTCGCACGGCGGGGTGAGGGCACGGGACAGACATTGAGGTAAAGTCGAATCTGCGTTCGACGCTTGAGGTGATCTATGCTAACCGCCATTGGTCCGCCCCCGTCCTGAGCCGGAGACCAGCATGTCACGTAAAAAAGTTAAGCCACAAATCACCGAAGCGCAGATTCTTGCTCAAGAATCGAGTATTCCCTCTATTGCAGCCAAGGCATTCAGAGATGCCTACGAGGTTGCCCTTTCCAAGGGCGAATCTGTGCTTGTGGTCCGTGCCGGCCAGCTGGTGAAAGTCTCAAATACAGAAACGTTGGTTATCCGCCCCGTGGAAACCTACGGCACTCTCAAGGCGGGCACCCGCTTGAAAACCAAGAAGTCTCTCTTGGATCGACGGTCTACCCAGGCGCAGATTCAGGCTTGAGTACCACCCCCAGGGGCCGGATGTTCGCCGGACCGAACGGGAGTGGAAAGAGCACGTTCAACTCGAAAGTTCCGGCTCATTTGCTGGTGAACTACATCAACCCTGATGCAATTGAGTTGAGCATCCGCGAAACGGGAGCTTTTGAATTCGCTGCATTTGGCCTCGATCAATATGCCAGACGGGCGATTCCGTTCTTACGCGGTCATACGCTACTTTGAAATTTCCCGATTCTCTTGCCAAATTGGAAGACTTAGTCGTGGACGGCGATCGAATCGCTTTTCCCTCAAGGCAGGTGGACTCCTATATAGCCTCTGCATTGTCTGACTTTGTTCGAGTTTCTTTGATTGAAGAACGGGTGAGTTTTACCTTTGAAACCGTCATGTCAGATAGCAGCAAGATAGAGTTGCTGCGGCAGGCGAAAGCAGCTGGGTATCGGGTATACGTTTACTACGTCGCCACTGCGGATGCCGATATCAATGTTGCGCGGGTTGCGTATAGGGCATCAATCGGGGGACATGATGTTCCTGCGGACAAAATTCGCTCTCGTTACAAGCGCTCGCTGGAAAAACTCTCCGACGCTGTATTGCTTTCAAACAGAGCTTATATTTTTGATAACTCGCAAGACGGTGAGCCTAGTTTCGCTCAGCTTGCGGAAATTACCGAAGGTGAGGATATCGATATCGTTTCGGATACGCAGCCTGCCTGGTTTCAGCAATACGTGATCGATAAGTTGACGTAGAAGGTGAGACGCCTTCTTTTACGTAATGTGCTCATCGAACTATGCCCTTCGCGGTCGTACCAATAAGTCGATCATTAAATAAATCGCACCGGCCGTAATTGCGATATCAGCAATATTGAACACGCCGGTATGTGTCGGCCCTACATTCAACACCATGTAGTCGACGACATGCCCGTCACGAAAGACGCGGTCGATCAGGTTGGCGATACCGCCCAACGCAATTGCGTACAGCGGCAAGACTTTACGCAGCGGTTGGCTCCAGTTGGAAAGTGACCACCCCATCGCCCAAGCCACCATGACCGCCACACCCACGATAAAGATCAGCTGTTTGACCTGCGCCGGTAGTGCAGCGCCCAGGCTGAGGAAGGCGCCTGGGTTCAGGCTCAGTTCCAGCGCGAGGTTGATTGGGCTGGCGCCGAATTTGAAGCTGTTGGCCTGCAGTGAAACCAAGGCCAGTAGTTTGACGAGTTGGTCTATGGCAATAAAGGCGATGCCTGCGAAGAGGGCAAAGGTGCGGCTTCGCAGTAGGGACGACATGCTCAAGCGGTAACTTCCTGTTCCGGGTCGATCGATAAGGCGTCCGAAGATAGCTCAGGCGCCTTATGTCGTCTACGTTCAGGCGGTTGGATGAGCGTCATCCAATGCCTTGTTCACTAAAAGTTGCACACCTTCCAGCAGACGGCAGATGCCCAGCGCCCTCGCCACAGGGGGGCTCAGGGGCGATTAAGTGTCTGTGTTCCGCCCCTTGGACCGTCTCTTCGGCACCGGCAAAATCATGCTGGTCTCTCCCTGATACTGCCGATACCTATCACCAAACAACACCACCAGGTCCCTCTCTTCAAAGTAAGCACCGATAAAGAGATAGACCGTCAGGCCCATCGAGAACAGTAAATGCCCGACCGTCATGTCAGTCGTAGCCCAGAAGGCAATCAGGAACCCCAGGTACAGCGGGTGACGAACGAGCTTGTACAACAGTGGGGTCCTGAACACGGGCGCGTGTTGCGTTGTGTCGCGCCAGCGGTCAATTGCTTGCTTGAGCCCGAACAGTTCGAAATGGCTGATCAACAGCGTCGCCAGTAAGACAATGGCCCATCCCATCCAGAACAGCCCCGTTATCAAGGCACTGGCCCAAGGTATTTCGACACGCCATACCGGGAAGTTGATGGGGTACCACAGCCAGAACATCACCCCCAGTACCAGACTGCTGAGCAGCACATAGGTGGAACGTTCAGCCGCCGTCGGAATGAGTGCGGTCAGCCGGCTCTTGAAGCTTTTACGCGCCATCAGACTGTGCTGGAGACCAAACAGGATAACCAGCAAACCATCGACTAATGCTGCCAGTGGCCAGTCGATGAGTGGCCCATCTTTGATGTTCTTGGGCACCGCGATGCTACCCACGAAGCCAATCAGGTAAAGGAATGTGACCAGGAAAACCAAGTAGCAACCGAGGCTATACACCAGCCCGGCCACGCGTACCGGCAGGTTGTAGGCGTTTTTTTGCGGGTTCATGGACGATTCCTTTCGCGCATGGTGAACGGGGGGCCAGTCGAGAAATGAGCTCGACTGGCTCAGACTAGCGGAGTGTGTGGGTTGGGTAACCTGTGAGTGTTGACAGTTCTTTAGAGTATTTGGCGATTCAACCGATGTTCAACCGATCCAGCAGGCTGTACCAAGCCACCCCAGCCCCAATATAAAACCGCTGCAACCCATGCATCGGCAAGCGCTGCAACGCCGTCACCGGGTAGGCAAACTCTGCCTTGCCGTCACACAACCGTCCCGCCAATTGCTGTCCAAGGCTGGTACACAACGCAATCCCACGGCCATTGCAACCCAGTGCCAACGTGAGCCCCGGTGCCGGTTCGTGGACATGGGGCATGAAGTCGCGGGTGATTGCGATACGCCCAGCCCAACGGTATTCGAATTCCAATGGCCCCAACTGCGGAAACAGCAGTGCCAACGAACGCTCCAGATGAGCAAAATCCGTGGGCGAAGTGGGATCGTTGAACAGCCCGCGTCCGCCCATCAGCAAGCGCCCATGGCTGTCTTTGCGAAAGTACAGCAGCAGCCTTTGTGCGGTGGAAACGGTTTCCTGGCCCGGCAAAATACTTTCGGCCGCGTGCCCCGTCAAAGGCTTGGTGGCGACGATGAAACTGTTCGCAGCGAGGATGCTTTGCGCCATGCCCGGCCACAGGTTGCCGCTGTATCCATTAGTCGCGAGTACCACTTGGTCAGCGGTCACCTGCGCCCCGGAGGCGGTCTGCAATTGCCAGCCGGACCCCTGACGCTGCAACCCCGTCACCGCACTCTGTCCATGAATCCTTGCACCCGCCGCCAACGCCGCACCGACCAACCCACGAGCATACGCCAACGGCTGAATCGCCCCGGCCCGGCCGTCCAGCCAGCCACCGGCAAAGGCGTCACTGCCCATCCGCGAAGCCACCGCTGCTGCATCCAACCGCTGCACCGGCACACCCCGCCGGGCCCACTGATCTGCCCGCACGTGCAACCCGGCGACGCCTTTTTCGCTGTACGACACCTGCATCCAGCCCTTGCGTACCGGCGCGCAATCGATGCCGTGCTTTTCGATCAGCTTGAACACCAGGTCGGCCGAACTCGAAATAGTCGAGATCAATGGCTCTGCGCGCGCCGATCCGTACATTTGCACCAGTTGCTCCGGGTCATATTTGAGCGTCGGGTTGACCTGCCCACCGTTGCGCCCGGACGCACCCCAACCCGGTTCGTTAGCTTCCAGTACACACACGCTCACGCCACGCTCGGCCAAATGCAGCGCCGTCGACAAGCCTGTATAGCCAGCCCCGACAATCGCCACATCCACCTTCACCGACTCGCTCAACGCAGGTGTCCGCACCACCGAAGGCGCGGTCGCTGACCACAATGACTTCATGACAGGCTCCGCGTATCGCCAGTGGGGTGCAGCACTCGCCGTAGGAAGTCCTGGGTCCTCGGATGCTGCGGATTGCCCAGCACCTGTTCAGCTGCGCCGCTTTCGACGATGTAGCCGCCGTGCAGGAAGCACACGCGGTCGGCCACTTCCCGCGCAAAACCCATTTCGTGGGTGACCACGATCATGGTCATGCCTTCGTCGGCGAGGGTGCGCATCACCGCCAGCACATCGCCCACCAGTTCCGGGTCGAGGGCGGAGGTGGGTTCGTCGAACAGCATCGCCTCGGGTTTCATCGCCAGGGCGCGGGCGATGGCCACGCGTTGCTGCTGGCCACCGGAGAGTTGTTCCGGGTAAGCGTCGGCCTTGGCGCTCAGCCCGACTTTTTCCAGCAGCACCAAGGCTTCCTCACGGGCCTGTTGCGCAGGTTCGCCTTTGACGTACACCGGGCCTTCCATGACGTTTTCCAGCACGGTGCGGTGGGGGAACAGGTTGAAGCGCTGGAACACCATGCCCATGCGGCTGCGCAGGGCGTGCACGGTCTTACTGCCGCGCTGCACGGTTTCGCCGAACACGTGGATGTGTCCGCCGTCATAGGCCTCCAGCGCGTTGATGCAGCGCAGCAGGGTGGATTTGCCCGAGCCCGAGGGGCCGATCAGGCACACCACTTCACCCTTGGCCACGTCCAGGTCGACACCGTGCAGCACGCGGTGGCTGCCGTAGTGTTTTTG
>Ga0213820_1000186_pt1 | contig 59120 bp, 61 predicted proteins | sample MC6MC0910MG_FD_179889 | JGI IMG/M metagenome (GOLD analysis project Ga0213820, IMG submission 179889) | Enriched soil aggregate microbial communities from Iowa State University, Ames, United States - MC6-MC0910-MG | ecosystem: Environmental > Terrestrial > Soil > Unclassified | place: USA: Iowa... | reverse complement strand
GTCGAACGCCGAGGTGTCGTTGCGAAACAGCAGGATCAAGCGGTCAGCGTCATCGGTCTTGTAAACCGACTTGGCTTTGCCGCGGTAGAGTTCTTCACGTTTTTCCATGATGGGCTCCGCTTGCAAAATACTTGGGCCAGATGCCCATTGAGAGTGATGTACGGGACGCTAGGCGATTTCGCGCCAGTCGAGCCCTGAATCCTGATCGGCCAATTGTAGCCAGTCCGGGTCGCACCCGAGGGTGTCGACGAAACATTGCCGGGCCAGATGCGGCAGGTTGTTCTTGCTGCTCAGGTGGGCCAGCACCAGGTGTTGCAGGCCTTGCCATCCCAGCTCATTCACCAGCCCTGCGGCCTGGTGGTTGTTCAGGTGTCCAAATTGCCCGCCGACCCGCTGCTTCAGGAAGTAGGGGTAGGCCCCTCGCGCGAGCAGATCACGGCAATGGTTGGACTCGATCATAAGGGCATCCAGCCCGCTGTAGCTGTCGAGCACCGACGGACAATACGACCCCAGATCGGTCAGCAGGCCAAAACGCCGGCGTCCGTCATTGAAGACGAACTGCGTCGGCTCCAGCGCATCGTGGGCCACGGAGACCACATCGATGCTCAGCCCGCCAATCTGCACGCCCTGCCCCGCTGCGAGCCGGATTCCCGCCTCGACCGGCTTGCGCATGCCGCGCAAGGTGCCGTCGCTGAGGTAGACCGGCACATCGTAGCGCCGAGACAGCAAACCCACGCCATGCACATGATCGGCATGTTCGTGGGTCACCATGATGGCGCTCAGCTGACTGCCGCTGACGCCCAGCCTGTCGAGCCGACGTTCGGTTTCCCGCAGGGAGAAACCGCAGTCGACCAGCACGTACGTGTCATTGCTCGCGACCAGCGTGCCGTTACCCTTGCTGCCGCTGCCCAGAACCGCGAAACGCACTTAACCGAGGTTGTCCTGAATGACGCTCAGCACGCGACGGGCGACTTCGGTCGGCGCAACGGTGTTGATGTTCTTCTCGACCGTGACCTGAACGTTGTCACCCACCTTGCTCAGGCGAACCTGATAGCGATCGGCGCGGGCTTCTTTCTGCTCTTTGGTCTCTTCACTGCCAAACATGCGGGCGAAGAAGCCAGGCTTGTTCTCAGGCTTGTCGGCCTTTTCCGCAAGGTTGATGTAGTACAGGCCCAGGCTGCGGTTGATGTCTTCGACGCGCCAGTCACCCTGGTTCAACGCACGGCCCACACTGGACCAGGCGCGATCAAGGTCGGCGCCCAGGTTCAGCACCGGGTTGCCGCTGCCGTCTTCGCTCAGGGAAACGCGGCTTGGGGTGTCGAAGTCACGCGCAGCGAGCAGCGATACGGAACCGCCCTTTTCGGCGGTGCGGGACAGGCTGGCCAGCATGTCGTCGGTCAGGACCGAATCCAGGCCAACGTTGGTGCTGCGCGACGGGAATGCAGGCTCTTCGCTGCTGCCGGCCGGGCGCTGAACGCTGACGATGTAGACTTCACTGGTATTGCGCTGCACGCCCGGTTCGATACGAACACGCACGCGGGTTTCGCTGCTGGCGGTGTCGCCCGCGCCGCCCATGCGCTTGGCCACGGAGGCGGACAGTTCGTCCATGCGCTGCCAGGTGGTGTTGAATTCACCGGTCTGCGGACGGTCTTCGGCGATGCGGAAACCGTTGTCTTCAAAATACTGGTGAGCCACGGGCCAGACTTCGGCCGGCGCGCGCTGGGCGAGGATCCAGCGATTGTCGCCGCTCTTCTGCAGCGTGTAGTCGCCGGATTCCTGAACGGTGGACAGCGGCTGCGGACGCGGAACGGTGAACTCGCCCTTCTGGGTGTCGTCAGCCACGTTGCGCGGGATCGGCAGCAGCGGGTCCAGGCGTTTGGCTTCGGTGACGCCTTCAGGCAGTTGCATTGGTGGTTTCTGGGTTGCTTCCAGGTAATCGCTGCTGCGATCGCGGAAGTACCCGTCCTGGCCAAACAGCCAGCTGCAACCGCTGGTGCTGGAGATGATCAGGGCTAGTGCGGAAAGTCCGGCCAGTCGCTTCATTGCGTAGTGCTTCCTCATTAAACCAATACGCCGGACTGGCGCAGGGCCTGACGTACCGGCTCGTGGCAGGACTCGCTGAGCCAGGTGAGCGGCAGACGGATACCGTCCGGCATCAAACCCATTTCATGCAGGGCCCATTTCACAGGGATAGGGTTCGATTCGATGAACAGGGTCTTGTTCAGCGGCATCAGTTTTTCGTGGATGGCGCGGGCTGTGGCGGCGTCACCGGCGATGGCGGCCTTGCACAGGTCGGCCATGTCGCGCGGGGCGACGTTGGCGGTCACGGAGATGTTGCCCTTGCCACCGAGCAGGATCAGCTCGACTGCAGTGGCGTCGTCGCCGGAGTACACCAGGAAATCGCTGTCAACGCCGGCCAGGATGTCCTTGGCGCGTTGCAGGTCACCGGTGGCTTCCTTGATGGCGATGATGTTCTTGACCCTGGACAGACGGATCACGGTCTCGGCCTTCATGTCGCAGGAGGTGCGACCTGGCACGTTGTAGAGGATCTGCGGAATGTCCACGGCTTCGGCGATGTGCTTGAAGTGCTGGTACAGGCCTTCCTGGGTCGGCTTGTTGTAGTACGGCGTCACCAACAGGCACGCATCGGCACCGGCGTTCTTGGCGTTGGTGGTCAACTCGACCGCTTCACGGGTGGAATTGGCGCCCGTGCCGGCGATGACCGGAATACGGCCCGCGACCTGCTGCACCACGCGACGGATGACTTCGATGTGCTCGTTGACGTCCAGCGTCGCGGATTCACCGGTCGTGCCGACGGCCACAATGGCGTTGGTGCCCTCTTTCAGGTGAAAGTCCACCAGTTTGCTCAGGCTGTCCCAGTCAAGACGCCCCTGTGCATCCATAGGTGTGACCAGTGCCACCATACTGCCCGCAATCATGCAAACCGCTCCTGCCGGAAAAAGAGAGCGGTAATGGTACTGGCGCCATGGTCCTTGCACAAGGCGAGCATTCCCCTGAGCGACGGTTTTCGCTACCCTTCGGTCTTTGATCGGTACTGGTCATCTGCGCAGCTCGTTCGACTGATCGTTTTTGTCGCCGCAAACCCCGCTCCAGCCCCGCTCTCGCTCGATGTGACAGGCTCACATCGGTGGCGAACGGCAGTGGCCCGGATCAGGGTCGCGAATCGTCCGCTCGTCGAACCCGCCGTACAAGCCAATAATGTACCGACCGCTCATCGCTTAGGAATGCTGCATGTCGTCCATCCCCACAGTTCGCGAACAATTCCTTGTCATCAGTGCCCTTGGCGCCAACCCAATGGAGCTGACCAACGTCCTGTGCCGCGCCAGTCATGAAAACCGTTGCTCGGTGGTCAGCTCGCGCCTCACTCGCCACGGCGAATGCAGTGCCCTGGTCCTGCAGGTGTCCGGCAGCTGGGACGCCCTGGCCCGCCTGGAAACCGGCCTGCCGAATCTGGCCAAGAAGCACGCCTTCACCGTCAACGTGGTGCGCAGTGCCACGCTGGAGAGCCGCCCGGAAGCCCTGCCTTATGTGGCCTACGTCAGCTCCGCGTATCGTCCGGACATCGTCAACGAGCTGTGCCAGTTCTTCATCGACCACAACGTCGAGCTGGAAAACCTGATCTGCGACACCTATCAGGCCCCGCAGACCGGCGGCACGATGCTCAACGCGACGTTCACCGTCACCCTGCCGGCGGGCACCCAGATCAGCTGGCTGCGCGATCAGTTCCTGGACTTCGCCGACGCACTGAACCTCGACGCGCTGATCGAACCATGGCGCCCGCAAGCCCCAATGTAAGGAAGCCCCAATGGCAGTAGAACTGGACACCCCCGTCGCCGACTTTCAGGTACAGGCCACCAGCGATCAGGCCGTGAGCCTGTCTGCGCTGAAGGGTCAGCAAGTGGTCATTTATTTCTATCCCAAGGACAGCACCCCCGGCTGCACCACCGAAGGTCAGGGTTTTCGTGATCAGTACGCCGACTTCAAGGCCGCCAATACCGTGGTCTTCGGCGTGTCCCGCGACAGCCTGAAGTCCCACGAGAACTTCAAGGCCAAGCAAGAATTTCCCTTCGAGCTGATTTCGGACAAGGACGAGTCGCTGTGCCAGCTGTTTGACGTGATCAAACTGAAGAAGCTGTACGGCAAGGAATACCTGGGCGTTGATCGCAGCACTTTCCTGATCGACAAGAACGGTGTGCTGCGCAAGGAATGGCGTGGCGTGAAGGTGCCGGGCCATGTGGCGGCGGTGCTGCAAGCCGCTCAGGCGTTAAGCGAAGCCTGAAAGCAGGCCTGCATGTTGTGGGAGCCGGCTTGCTGGCGAAAACGGTGGATCAGGTGCAGATGCAGTGACTGACACGCCGCTTTCGCCAGCAAGCCGGCTCCCACAGTTTTGACCTCCCGACACTACAACAACGGCGCAACCGTCGGCTCATTCCTGGGCCAGGCATCCAGCACGGCCTTGAACAGGGTCGCCAGCGGGATCGCGAAGAAGATCCCCCAGAATCCCCACAGCCCGCCAAACAGCAGCACCGCGCAGATGATCGCGACCGGGTGCAGGCTCACGGTCTGCGAGAACAGCAGCGGCACCAGCACGTTGCCGTCCAGGGTCTGAATGATCCCGTAGACCACCATCAGATAAATGAACTGATCGCTCCAGCCCCACTGAAACAGCGCGATGAACGCCACCGGCACCGTCACAACCACCGCGCCGACATAGGGCACGACGACGGAAATCCCCACCAGCATCGCCAGCAGCGCCGAATAATTGAGGCCCATGGTGACGAACGCGATGTAGGTCACTGCCCCGCAGATGAAGATCTCGATGACTTTTCCACGGATGTAGTTGGCGATCTGCCGGTTCATTTCCTCGGCCACGCGGGTAATCAGCGTACGCTCGCGAGGCAGATAACCCCGGAACCAGCGACCAATCATCCGACGGTCCTTGAGGAAGAAGAACACCAGAATCGGCACCAAGACCAGATAGATCATCATGTTGACCAGCAGCGGCAGGCTCGACAGCGAGAACGTCAGCGCCCACTGGCCGAACTTGCCGACCTCGCCCCGGGCCGTTTCAATGGCCTGCAGTACCTGCTCATCGGAGACCAGATGCGGGTAGCGCTCCGGCAGCAGCAACAGCAGCGACTGCCACTTGGCGAGCATGCCGGGCAGCTCGTTGAACAGGGTGATCAGCTGATGCCAGAGCAGCGGCACCAGTACCAGCAGAAATACCGCCAGCGCCCCCATAAATAACGCGAAGACCACGCCGACCGCGGCCCCTTCCGGCATGCGCAGGCGCTCGAGCTGAGCCACCATCCCCTGCATCAGAAAGGCCAGCACCAAGCCGGCCAGCACCGGTGCCAGCATGCCGCCCAGGGTCAGGACGACCGTGAACGCAAGAAACAGCAGCACCGCCAGCACCACGGCCTCTTCGTCCGAGAAGTAGCGCTGCATCCAGTCGCGAAGCACTTTGAACATCAATGATCCTTTGAAACGATGAGGTAAAACGCCAAGGGCCCGTGCGATCAGGCCTTGCGCAACCAATAGCGATAAATGCCATCGGCGGCCTCTTCGTGCACCAACACGTGGCCCGCCAGCTTGGCGAAGGTGCGGAAATCCCGTTGCGAACCCGCGTCGGTGGCCGTCACTTTGAGCACCGCGCCGCTGGCCAGACGATTGAGTTCCATCTTGGCCTTGAGTAAAGGCAGCGGGCAGTTCAGGCCGCTGGCATCCAGCTCGGCGTCGCAGGTCGCGGGGCGCTGTACAGCGTCAGACATCATTTCTCTCCGGGCAGACACATCCGATAACACAGAATGTGCAAATAAGATGAAGAAGACCATTCTTACAAGCTGCGCAGAATACCGCACTCTGGTCAGCAAGCCATTGAGCCAGCTACAGTAACGACTTTCTGCCTCAGAGTTTCGTGCATGAATTTTCTGCGCCCCGCACTGCTGACGCTCGCATGCCTGATGGCTGCCCCGACTTTCGCAGACGACCTGCCGTCCCTTGGCGACGCCAGTTCCTCCATCGTTTCCCCGCAACAGGAGCACGACCTGGGCCGCGCCTGGCTGGGCCTGTTGCGCGCGCAAGTGGCGCAATTGTCCGACCCTCAGCTCAAGGATTTCGTCGAGACGTCGGTCTATCGCCTGGCCGAAACCAGCCAAGTGCAGGACCGCCGACTGGAATTCATCCTGATCAACACCCCCGAAATCAACGCATTCGCCGCCCCCGGCGGGATCATCGGCGTCAACGGCGGCCTGTTCCTGCATGCCGAAACAGAGGGCGAATACGCAGCGGTGCTGGCCCACGAACTCGCTCACTTGTCGCAACGCCACTTCGCCCGCGGCGTGCAGGCCCAGCAGCGCATGCAGGTGCCGGTCATGGCCGCCATGCTCGCCGGTATCGTGATGGCCGCAGCAGGCGCCGGTGATGCCGGTATCGCGGCGATCGCCGGTACTCAGGCAGCGGCGATTCAGGAGCAGGCGCGTTTCTCCCGGCAGAATGAGGCCGAGGCCGACCGCATCGGTATTCTCAATCTGGAAAAGGCCGGTTACGACCCGCGCAACATGCCGACGATGTTCGAGCGTCTGGCCCGTCAGTATCGCTACGACGCCAAACCGCCGGAATTCCTGATGAGTCACCCGGTGACCGAATCCCGTATCGCCGACACCCGCAACCGTGCCGAACAGGCCAAGCCGGGCGGCAAGGAAGACAGCCTCACTTACCAGCTGATGCGCTCGCGCGTGATGCTGATTTACGAAGAAACCCCGGGCATGGCCGCCAAGCGCTTCCGCGCACAACTGGCTGAAAACCCGAAAAACGACGCCGCCCGTTACGGCCTGGCACTCGCGCAGACCAAGGGTGGCCAGTTGAATGAGGCCAGAGACAGCCTCAAGCCGCTGATCGACAAGGCGTCGGACAACATCACCTACAACCTGGCGATGATCAATCTGGACATCACCAACAACCGCTTTCCCGATGCACAGCAGCGGGTAGACCGAATGCTGGACAAGTTTCCCGATAACTACCCGCTGAATCAGGCCAAGGTCGACATACTGCTCAAGCAGTCCAAGGCGCCAGACGCGCTGAAGGCCCTGGAAACATTGCTCAAGAGCCGCCCGGACGATCCGGATATCTGGAACCAGGTGGCCGACACACGTGGCCTCTCGGGCAACACCATCGGCTCCCATCAGGCCCGCGCCGAATATTTCGCACTGATGGGCGATTTCAAGCAGGCCATCCAACAGCTGGAGTTCGCCAAACGTCGGGCCAACAACAACTTCCAGCTGGCCTCGCGGATCGACGCGCGGCAGCAGGAAATCATCGCCCAGGAACGGGCGGTCAAAGAGATGATGAATTAGCAGCAGCTCAAAGCTTCAAGCTACAAGAAAAGCAGGGCAACGCGCCCCCTCCTGCAGATTGAAGCTTGTGGCTGCTGTCAGGCGTTTCCTGAGAGCTTCAACCGCGCAGCCTGGGTGAAATCCAGCATGCGCTGCAGCGGTCTGACGGCGTGAGGGATGATCGCAGGGTCAACGAAGATCTCGTTGGTGCCTTCACGCAGGCACTGCAGGGTGCGCGCCAAGGTGTTCATGGCCATCCACGGGCAGTGCGCGCAACTGCGGCAGGCTGCGCCGTTGCCGGCGGTGGGGGCTTCGATAAAGATCTTGTCCGGGCACAACTGCTGCATCTTGTAGAAGATGCCGCGATCGGTTGCCACGATGAAGGTCTTGTTCGGCAGGGTCTGAGCGGCCTTGATCAACTGACTGGTGGAACCCACCGCGTCGGCCAGGTCGATCACCGACTCGGGCGACTCGGGGTGCACCAGAATCGCCGCATCCGGGTACAGCGCCTTCATGTCTTCCAGCTGACGCGACTTGAACTCCTCGTGAACGATGCAGGCACCATCCCACAGCAGCATGTCGGCGCCGGTTTCACGTTGGATGTAGCGACCCAAGTGCTTGTCCGGCGCCCAGATGATCTTCTCGCCGTTGTCCATCAGGCTCTCGACGATCTCCAACGCGCAGCTTGAGGTCACCACCCAGTCGGCCCGGGCTTTGACCGCGGCCGACGTGTTCGCGTAGACCACCACGGTGCGTTCAGGATGTTTGTCACAAAAGCTGGTGAACTCATCGACGCCGCAACCCAGATCCAGCGAGCAGGTCGCCTCCAGGGTCGGCATCAGAATGCGTTTTTCCGGGGTCAGGATCTTCGCCGTCTCGCCCATGAAACGCACGCCCGCCACCAGAACGGTCTTGGCGGGGTGGTTCTTGCCGAAGCGGGCCATTTCCAGCGAGTCCGAGACACAGCCGCCGGTTTCTTCCGCCAACGCCTGAATCACCGGGTCGCAGTAATAGTGAGCCACCAGCACCGCATCCTGAGCCTTGAGCTCGTCGGCGATCAGGCGGCGATACTCGGCTTCTTCTTCCGGAGTAAGGGCTTTAGGCTGCTTGGCGTCTAGATGCGCCTGTACCAGAAGGCGTTCGGAAATCTGTGTCATGTTCGCAGGACCTGAATGCGCGCGAGCGCGAACGTCGAGTTTACACCTGAACAACAGGCAACAAATAAGGCAGGAAACCCTCACGGTCATGAAGTTTCCAGCCCTGTGCACGCATCAAAGTGCATGCACCGATAATGCATTCGCCGCGCGCTGACTGCCGTATTTCGAGGCGCAAACAGCAGGCGGTCTGAAGCGGCGGCGAATGTATCACGTTACCTGTTGAGCGTTCACTTACCGACGACAGCGCCTCAGCCCAGGCGCATCGACAACTCGACATCTTCGGCAAACGGGATCGACAGATACCCCTGCTCGATCGAGCGCACCCGGGCCAGGTAATCAGGTGCGTAATCGGCGTTGTCCGCGATGATCAAGGCGCCTGGCCGCAAACGGCTCTCTACAAGGCTCAAAATCTCCGGATACAGCGCCTTGGCGCCATCGAGCAACACCAGGTCGATAGACGCCGGCAGATCCTTGCCCAGCGTCTTCAGCGCGTCGCCTTCTCGGATTTCCACCAAGTCCAGCAAACCGCCGGCCTTGAGGTTGTCCCGCGCTTGCGAGATCTTCGACGACTCGAACTCGCTGGTGATCAGCAGACCGCCGCCGTTGTCGCGCAAGGCGGCTGCCAGGTGCAGGGTCGAAATGCCGAACGAGGTGCCGAATTCCACCACCGTGCGTGCCTTGCAACTGCGCGCCAGCATATAGAGCAAGGCGCCGGTCTCGCGGGAAACCGCCAGCGGGAAGTCCTTCAGGCGCCCGTAAAAATCCAGGTAGTCAGTTTTGCTGCGCATCAGGCGTGCGAGATCTTCCTGAGTGAAGTCAGCCAGTTCCGGGCTGCTCCTCGGCAACTGCTCCTGCGCCTCGGTGAACAAGCGTTCCAGCAGAGGGGCAACAGGGCGTGTGGTCAGGGTATTCATGGGTGTTCTCCGGATTGAAAGGTGCGTAAAGCTCAATGCCGGAATAGAATGCGACGAATTACTCACGTTCGATAATCGCATTCCCAAGCCGCCATGACCGATTCCCGCAACCCCGCGATTTCCCTGCGCAAGAAGCCCAAACAGGCACGCTCTGAGGCGTCTGTTTCCATCATTCTGCAAGCCGCTATTCAGGTTTTGGCCAAGGAAGGCGCGGCCCGCTTTACCACCGCCCGCGTCGCGGAAAAGGCCGGGGTGAGCATTGGCTCGCTGTACCAGTACTTCCCCAACAAGGCTGCAATTCTGTTTCGCTTGCAAAGCGATGAATGGAAACAGACCACCGAACTGCTCAGCCGCCTGCTCGAAGACCCCACCATCGCGCCCCTGCAACGCTTGCGCAATCTGGTGCACACCTTTATCCACTCAGAGTGCGAAGAGGCCGACATGCGCATCGCCCTCGACGACGCCGCCCCGCTCTACCGACACGCCCCCGAAGCTCGCCAGGTCAAGGAACAAGGGCAACAAGGGATCATTCGCTTCATGCAAGAAGTGCTGCCGGATGCAGCAGAGGGCACAAGGCGCCGGGCGGCGGACTTGATCACGACCACGATGAGCACCGTGGGCAAAGAGTTTTCACAAACGCCGAGGACGCAGGCCGAGATCGACGAATATGCGAGCGCCATGGCGGACATGTTTTGTGCGTATTTGCAGCGGCTGGCCTAAAGCTCTGAGCCCTGAGTAACGGGGTTTGCCTGGGTAGCGTGAGCGTTCGCGGCGGCTCCAATCAGCTCGCCGCGAACGGGTTGGCAGGATCAATACTTCCAGGTCACCGAAGCGGTCAGGTTTCGCGGCGCGCCATAGCTGGCGGTGGTGGCGTTGTCATAAAGCGACAGCAGGTATTTGCGGTCAGTGACGTTGTTCAGGTTCAGCGATGTGCTCCAGTGGCTGTCGATGTCATAGCTGGACATCAGATCGACCAGGCCATAAGCGTTCTGGTGAATGGCACTGTTGGTGTCGTTCTCCACCGCCGTTTGCCAGCTGACGCGAGCGCCGACCTTCATCTGAGGCAGGCTTGGCAGGCGGTAGGTCGCCATGCCACGGAAGCTGTGGGTCGGTACGTATTTACGGGCTTTTTCACCGTTGTCATCGTCGATACGCACGTAGGTGTAGCCGGCGAGCAGATCGAGGCCATCCACCACTTCGCCAGAAGCTTGCAGCTCGACGCCGTGGCTCTTGAAGTCTTCGGGCGCGTAGACCTCCTGCACGCCGTTGAAACCGGCATCCACCGCCACGTTACGTTGTTCGGTCTTGAACAGCGCAGCGGTCAGGTGCAGACGCTCGTCCATCACGCTGCCTTTGAGGCCGATTTCCTTGCTGGTGCCTTCCAGCGGATCAAGCAGGGAACCGTCGGTGCCGATCTTGTATTGCGGGGTGTAGATCTTTGTCCAACTGCCGTAAACGCTCCACTGTTCGTTCAGGTCGTAGACCAGGCCGGTGTAAGGCGTGACCTTGCCGTGGGCGCGGGTGTAGTACTCGGCACCGTAATTCTCGCCCTTGCCGTCGGCACTGAGCATGCGCGCACCGGCGATCCAGTGCAGGTCGTCGGTAAGGCTGAAACGAGCGCCTGCGAACACGCTCTTCTGCGTGTCCTGGAAGTTTTGCGACAGGTCGTCGCTGGTGAAGCCAAACGATGGCATAGGCGTATTGCCCGCCAGAATGCCCGCAAACGATGTATCGAAGGCGCTGCCGTCTTCTTCGTTTTCGTCGTACTCGTGGCCTTTCTGGTGGGTGCGCCCATAAGCGGCGCCAAAGGTCAGCTGATGCTCGCGACCGAACAGGCTGAACGGCCCCTGCACCTTGGCCTCGCCCAGCAACTGATGAGCCTCGCTGCGGGTGTGGTTGGCATAGGCCAGGGCGTCATCACCCGTTACAGAACCCACATAGAGCATGTTGGTGTTCTGTTTTTCCTGCACGCCTGTGGCGGTCAGCGTGGCATTCCAGTCATTGCCGAAATCGTGCTTGAGCTCGATGAACGTGCGCTGGGTATGCAGGTTCCAATACGTCCACGGCTGGCCGATGCTGTTGCTGCGGCCGCTGTAATGGATGGCGTTGCCGTCGCTGTCGACCAGCGGCAGGTTGCCCCAGGTGCTGCCGTTGGAGTCGCTGTTGTGCTGGGAGAAGCCCACCGTCACGGTGTCTGCGTCGGTCACGTCGAATGCCAGCAGGCCCGCGGCAACGTTGCGCTCGTGGCTGTAGCGATCCATCCACGAGTTGCCCTTGTCGTGGGAATAGATGAAGCGGCCGCGCACGTTGCCGGTGTCCGTCAGCGGACCGGATACATCGACATCGATGCGACGGTTGTCCCAGGAGCCCACACTGGTGTCGATCTGCGCCTGGAACGTCTCGGTCGGGCGCTTGCGCACGAAGTTGACCGTCGCAGACGGGTTACCCGCCCCGCTCATCAAGCCGTTGGCGCCATGCAACACGTCGATCTGCTCGTATTCGGCCAGGTCCTGCTCGCCCACCAGCAGCGTGCCCACGAACGGCATGCCCATGCCATCGTACTCGAAGGTGTTGATGTCGAAGCCGCGCGAGGTGAACTCGGTGCGGTCGGTTTCCGTCTGCTCAACCGTTACCGATGGCGCCGCGCGCAGGGCATCCTTGATGCCATTGATCTTGAAATCGTCCAGTTCCTGGCGGGTGATGGTCGTCACCGCCTGCGGCGTCTGCTTGTCGGTCAGACCCAGCTTCGTCGTGGTGGACGAAGCCTTGCCCTCATAGCCCTGACTGACGCCGTCGACGCTCTCAGTGCTGCTCTGAATTTGAGTGACCGGCAAGGTCAGGTCGTCGGCGGCCTGAACGATGGACACGGCGCTGCATGCGCCAATCAGAAGAAAACCGGCGGGGAAATGGCGTTTCAAAGGCGTTCCTACGAGTCGAAGCGAAAGAGGTTTTAAATTCGAATGAGAATCTAACTCATAAAGATCTCTAAATTCGACATTTTTTTCACGTTTGCTCACATCTTTTTCACGTTAACTCCCACTACAGACTTGACACAAACTGAACACATTCCCGTGCTCCAGCGGCCCTCGACTGCCACCACGGCATACCGAATCTCGAGGGGTGGGGGCTCGCGGTGATCCATTGATCCTTTATTCGGAACGATGCGGCGCTGGGCCGATCCCTTTATTGATTGAGTCAATACCAAGACGTACTGGCTACGTTCGAGTGACCCTACCCACCAAAGGAATGACCTATGCCCTGCAGACAACCCATCGCTGCTTTAGCCCTCGCCCTGCTTTGCGCTGTTCCAAGCATTTCTCATGCAGCTGATGATCCTGCCGTTACGCTGGATCGCCCCGGAACCGGTGACAGGGAGTACAAAGTCGGTGATCCCGTGCCCGATGAATATCAACGTGAAAGCATGGAAGTCAAAGACTGGAAAAGTCGCCACTTGAAAGCGCCTGGCGAGCACGAGCAGTGGGTACAAATCAAAGGCAAATATGCGCTGATCAGTGTGCCTACAGGCACCATCAAGGAGATGGTCAACAAGTGACCTGTTCGAGCCAGTATTCGAGGTGGTGGACTTCGAAAACGATACCGTGAACGCGCTGGGCAGTCTTGAAACCAGCGTGACGCTTACGACTCCAGACGACATTGGTACCTTCACAGCGGAAATCGTTTTCTTCGAACCGCGCTTGCGCAATCAGATTGTGTACCTCTCGGGAGACACTGTGACGTACGCAGAGGTTGCGAGCCTCCTCGAACGTGTACGGGGCCGCCCGTTCAAACGTAACGTATGGACTGTTCCGTACTTGCTCCAGCCATTGCAGAAAGACCCAACGCATCACATCAAGAAGTACCGCGCTGTGTTCGCTCAGGGCAGAGGTGTGGCCTGGCCTAAAGCAGGCACCTTCAACGCGCAGCAGTCGATTCAGGTCACCACCGCTGAGAAGTGGGCCCGGGCAAATCTCTCAACGCCTTCGGCGCACGTCCAGTAGCCGAACGCCACTGCCTGCGCAGGACAAGACATGGCTTTGCAGACAGCAAGCGAGAAACAAAGATCGGCACTCGCCGACGGCGTTCAGCGCCGTTTGCCCAGGCCCGGTCCAGAGGTCGTTCACCCTGTTATCTCGTTCACGCATCAAGTCGCCGGTTCACACCGGCGACTTGATTACGAAAGAAGCAACGTTACTGATTGAGCGCTGCGATCAGAGCGACCACTTCAGCGAGAACATCAAGTTACGCGGATCACCATAGACCCCCGTGCCGGATGCGTTCGGAATACCTTGCCAGTAGCGGGTATTGAACAGGTTGTTGACGTTCACGCGGCCGTCCCAGTGCTCGTCGAACTTGTAACCGGCCATGAGGCCGACGATGCCGTAGGCGTCCTGATCCGCAGTGCCGGTGCCTACGCGGTTGAATGTCTTGCTTTGAGCCAGAACGTTGGCGCCCACCCGCATCTTGTGCAGTTCGCCAGGCAACGTGTAGGTCGTCGCAGCCTTGAACAGGTGCTTAGGCTGTTCAGGCGCAAACAACTTGCCTTCGTTACTCTTGGTCTCGTCCTGTACGTACTGGCTCAAGACATAGGTGTAGGAGGCAGAGAACTGCCAGTCGGGCGTCAAGGCGCCGCTCAGCTCGGTATCGATACCACGGCTACGCACTTTGCCCGCTGCGCCATAGCAGCTCGACGCCGGATAGCTTGGGCAGTTGGTCGAGTTCTGATTGTCGAGCAGATAGGCGCGGTTTTCCTGCTCCATGTCGAACAACGCCATCGACGCATTGAGGGCGCCATTGAAGTACTCGCCCTTCAAGCCCAGCTCATAGTTCTTGCCGGTCATGGGCTGAATCACGCTGCCGGAGGAGTCCAGCTGATTTTGCGGCTTGAAGATTTCCGTGTAGCTGGCATACGCCGAATAGGTGTCGTTGAGGTCGTAGATGACGCCAGCGTAAGGCGTGACTTCACGCACGACTTTGTAGTCGCCGCTGCCCTTGAGGTTGTCGTAGTCGTACCAGCTGACACGACTGCCAAGAATCACATGCAGTGGATCGATCGGATTCAGGCGCGCAGCAGCATAGACGCCCTCTTCCGTCGCCGTGTTCTGCACGTTGTACAGGCTGGTGTCGACGTCAGGCTTGGGCACTGAATGGGTCGGGTTGTAGATATCGATCGGCGTGCCGTCGGTCCAGCCGCCCCACTGGTGAAACTTCTCCTGGCGGTGACTGACGCCCACTACCAGCTCATGCTCGCGGCCGAAGAGCTGGAACGGCCCGGTCAGCGATGCATCCAGGTTGGTCTGATCATCGTCGTCGCGGTACTTGCCGTGGTACTGCTGGAAGCCCAAGCCGTCGTAGTTGCCGACGTAGCTTGAGAAGGTGTCAGCCTCGGCCCAGATTTTCTGCGCCGCAATCTTGCTCGACCAGCCATTGTCGAAGTGGTGCGTCAGGTCGGTGAAGAAGGTGACGTTGTCCTTGTTCCAGTAGGACCAGTCGTTGCTGAGAAACGTCGAGCGCTTGAGATGCAGGTCTTCGCCATTCGGCCCGCTTGGCAATCCGCCCCAGTCCGAGGTGTTGTCATCGCGTTGCTTGGACGCACCAATGGTCCAGGTGGTCGAATCGTTCAGGTCGGCTTCCAGAATGCCGTAAAAGGTCTGACGCTGATTCTCGCGAATGTCGGAGAAGCTCTTGTCGTCTTCGTAGGCGGTCACCACTCGACCACGAACAGTGCCCGATTCGTTGAGCTTGTTCGAGGCGTCGATTTCGGTGCGATAACGATCCCAGCTACCGGCGCTGGTGGTGACGCTGACCTGCGGCGTCGCTGTCGGACGCTTGCGCACCAGGTTCAGCGTTGCAGCCGGGCTGCCTGCGCCAGTCATCAGGCCCGTTGCACCGCGCACGACTTCAACGCGATCGTACATCGCCAGATCTGCGCCAGAGATTACGTCCTGCGTGTAGGTGCTGATGCTGGTCGGCAGGCCGTCGTACATGACGTTGTCAATCTTGAAGCCGCGCGACAGAAACTCCTGACGATCCGACGCGGTTTTATGCAGCGTCACCCCTGGCGCGTATTTCACCAGATCGTTCAGGTCATTCATGCCCTGATCGTCCATGCGCTGACGCGTGATGACACTGACCGACTGCGGCGTTTCGCGAATCGACAGCGGCAGCTTGGTCGCTGTGTTCATGGAGCCTGTGGTGTAGGAGCCGGAGTTCTCGGTGATCGCCTCGCCTGCGATGCCGTAGTCGGCATTGATGTTCACGCCTTGCAAGGCGATCTGGCCCTGCGTTGCCTGGCTTTGAACCGGCTGCGAAACCCGCGCGGTATTGCCTTCAATGCTGACTGTCAGGCCAGTTCCGGCCAGCACCTGTTGCAATGCGTCGGACGGCTCAAGCGCTCCCCTTACGTTCGGCGCCTGTTTGCCTGCCACCGTTTGTGCGTCGTAGATCACCTGTATGCCGCTGGCATTTCCTAGCTGGGTAAGCGAGGTCGCAAGGGATTGAGCGGGAATATCAAAGCGCACGGGTGCGGCCAAAGACACTGAAGTAAAGCCAACTGCAATGGCAGTGGCCAAGAGCGAGAGCGCGGGACGGTGCATGAGAAGCTTCCTGGAATTATTGGACTGCTCGGCTTCTTTGCAGTGAATGAATGCGTCGTCCCTTACGCATAGCAAAGCGCCATGAAGGCGCGGAGATTAACAAAATTTTTACATTTCTCAAACGCTAATCATTATCTGTTACAAGTGTGATTAATTTTGTTTTGTACCCCATTGGCCAAGTCGAGTTCGTCGACGAAGATGTCGACTACGCGGACCGGGCCCCATCGGCCCGCATTGCGACTCGAGAGCCTGACCTGGATAGTCGTTGCCTGCTTCTCCAGTTACTTTTTCCACCGGCCGGCCTGCACCTCACCATCGGGGTCCGGCTCGATTTCCTCGTCGTCCTCCTCTACAGACTCACCATTGCTGTTGGATGATTTAGACGAAGGCTTTTGAGGATCGTTGATATATGGAACGCGGCTGGGGCCTTGTTCTTCGAGCCCTTCAGTTTTTGGTTGCATGCTAGCTCCTCCACTTGTGAGCTTTAGAAGACTCATGAATCTGCACGTTCACACCCATGGGTGAGAGGGCCGCTTCCTTGCAGCCGATCATTGGCACAGGCAGATGAGCCTGAGTTATCCCTGCCCTCATTTGCAAACCGACGCATGCCAAGCCTTGGCGCTCGTCGGTCTGGCCTGTTACTCGGTCGGCGATTCGGTGTTGATGTATGGAGGTACATCGGCCAACGCCAGCTTTCGGCACTGCGTGCTGCGAGGCAGTTGCCTGGCTGCCAGGGGCTCGAGTTTTTGCGGTAGTCCGGTTTCGAGCGCTCGCTCAATTGCCATCACCACCCGCACGTCCCGCCACCCTTCTTCGCCATCAGGCTCAGGCGCCTGGTCGTTGAGAATGCAGCTGGAAAAATAAGCAGTCTCGCCAGCGAACTGATCAACCACAGAATGCACATGCTCAGTGGTCTGGCCATTGATCGTCGCCCGATAACTGATCGCCACGCCTTCGCCATACCCGAAGCATGGCGATGCCTCGATCTCGCCCTTGGTGCCGAGGAGCTGAAAGCGCTCCGTGTCAGGCAATGTATAGCTCACGGTGAAGTGCGCCAGCCGCTCTTGCGGGAAACGCAGCGAGACGGTCACCGTGTCCCATGAGTCCAGCGGGGAGCCTGGCGTCTTTGAACCCAGCGCCATGACCTCAATGGGCTCGGCGTTGAAAAGTTTCCTCACCATGTTCAAGGGGTAAGGCCCCATATCCGCCACGGGACCAGCGGCGAAACCATTTTGGTTACGGTGGTTACTGGCTTTGACGACTTGCGCGAAGGTGGAGGTGAAGACCCGAGGGTCACCGAACTCGCCCTTTTGCACACGCTCAATCATCTCAAGTGTCCCAGGCTCACAATGCAGCCGGTAAGCGACCATGAGTTTCGCGCCCGTGCGTTGTGCAACGTCCGCCATTTCGCGGCTTTCGGCTTCAGTGGTTGCCATGGGCTTTTCCAAAAGCACATGGATGCCGGCGTTAAGCGCGGGGATCACATAGTCGGTGTGCAGGAAATTAGGCGTCGCTACGTAGACGGCGTCGATTTCGCCGGAGGCTAGAAGCTCGGGATACTCAGCATATGAGTAAGCCTTCAAGCCGTAGATCGACGCCAGATCCTGTGCCTTGACCGGATCCCCTGTGACCAAGGCTGTCATCACTGAGTTGTCAGTCTGGCCAACACCAGGCATGAAAGCGCCCTGAGAAATTGAGCCGCCTGCCACCACGGCATACCGAATCTTTCCGTCTGAGCTGGGCATTACATCCTCCTGTCGAATCTCAACTGATCACAGGGAGTGGGCAAGTCTGGCCCGACAAGGTTCCACCTTTGTCAGGGGACAACCAAGAGATTGCTTCGAAAGATGCGAGCTACTGGTAGCGGTGATCCGGTGATCTTTTACTCGGAACGATAGCGGGCTGAGTTGATCAACTTTATTAACTGAGTCATCACCAGGAATTTCCAGCACATTCAACTGACCCTGCATCCGATCAGGTGGAGCACACATCATGCAAACCATCGATGACCTCAAAAACTCCAAAGCTGTGGCCAGCTTCATTTCGCGCCCAAGGCTTATGTTGGGACTGGTGATTTTCTGCGCCGGCGTGACCCTGTTGACGGTCGAGGCCGCGTCAACCTTGTACCGCTAACTACTGCCGTGTCCTTCCCCTCAGTTCCAGTGCGGGGTTACCGACGCTCACGTCCGAACATCTTCAGAATTTACCCACCGAAGGAATAACCTATGCCGTGCAAACGACCAATGGCAGCTGTAGCCCTCACCCTACTTTGCGCAGTTTCAAGCGTTTCTTACGCGGCTGAGGATCCCGGCGTCACGCTGGATCGCCCTGGAACGGGGGACAGGGAATACAAGGTTGGAGATCCCGTACCTGATGAGTATCAACGTGAAAGTATGGAAGTCAAAGACTGGAAAAGCCGGCACTTGAAGGCACCTGCTGAACACGAGCAATGGGTGCAAATCAAAGGCAAATATGCCCTGATCAGTGTGCCAACCGGCACCATCAAGGAGATGGTCAACAAGTAGGCTGAGAGCTTTACGCATTAGCCGGAGCTCGATTGGCCAGTGAGCGCCAAATCAAAAAAAACCGTGCAGAGCACGGGCATAAGGCTTGGCTCGGGCTACGACCGGCCAAGTAATCCCTGTTTGAAGCGCTGAATGACCAATGCAGTGTGCAGTCCGCGCGGTCAGGCACTGGCCTGCGACTGAAAGCTGCGGGCTCTGCAGCGATGTTGGAACGGAAATCCGCCGTCTGCTCACGATAGTGTCGATGTACGCGGCAGTCCATGGAGCGCCTGCCGAGTTCACTAAAGGTGCGCCTCCCCTATCAAGGAGGTTGGTGATGCGCCAATCGTTACCGGCGCCATTGATATCGCGGTGAAGCTCGGCTTCTGCTTGACCTCCTTCGGCCAGCTTGCTCTTGGCACCCTTGTTGAGCATGACGATGATCGACCCGACGACTTCCAGGTGGCTCAACTCTCGCATCTGCTTTGCAAACTTCGTATCGAGTGATGACGAGAGGATGGCTGGATTAAGGTCTCGCCCCTATTCTGGTTCAGGACTTTAAAGAAACGCGCCAAATGGCGATGGACGCAGGATACTGAAGCAAAGCATGGCGTGATGCATGATCGGCGCAATGCTCGAGAGAACGAATGAGGTGATTTGATTAGATTCGCCCGAACCGCTGTAAGGAAATCCTCGGCTTTAATGGGTGGATACACCTACGGACGGCTAGCTACTTCTTCCAGGTGATTCAGCAAATCCAGCGGATCTTCATACACTCTTAAAGCGCCAGCCCGTTCCAACTCACTGATGTCGTATCCACCCGACAGCAGACCAATGCCAGTTGCTTTGCAACGACGAGCCGCCAGCATGTCCCAGATGGCGTCACCAATAACTAGGCACTCCTCGATGGGTACGCCCATACGCTCCGCGCCGGCCAAGAAAAGATCAGGGTCAGGCTTGCCGTACTCAACGTCATCCCGGGTAATCAGCATAATGTCTTTCGCGCTCAAACCAAGCGCCTTAAGGTTAATACTCGCGGTATCAGACTTTCCACTGGTCGCAATGCACCACTTGAGCCCGCCCGCCGTCAGCGTTTCAAGGAGCTCGACTGCCCCCGGCAAAGCGACGATCTGGCCCTGAAGACGCTTGTAGGCCACAGCGTGTTGGTCGCTAAGTCGTGACGCTTGCTCTTCCGAGAGGTTGAGCCCCGTTTCACGAGATAAGGACTTCAACATTAAACCGCCGCTCATACCAATTTTTCTGTGGATGCGCCACATTGCGAGCGGGATACCCTCCGCGTCTAGCGCCTCTTTCCAAGCAGCCACATTTTGGTAGACGCTGTCGGTTAACGTGCCATCCATGTCAAAAATAAAAGATGTTCTCATCCGCATGGCTTCGCTCCTAGATGCTGATTAAAGATCTCAAACTACTGAATCCGGCCCAAGCAATCTGGGGATTGAAGGGCATGACTGTTTTTTTGACCCGATCCAGATCAGCCGGCCCTGGCTTCACTCGCACTCCCTCCTGGGCGCCATCGTCTTCTCGCTGCAGTCTTTGGTCGTCCGTTAGTCCTGCGGAATCAGCCTCATTAGCGAGAGACGTATTAGCCGATTTCCCTTGCCCCGTGGATAGCGTTTCGGAGTTGCTTGGTGGACTTTTCATAGGATTACCTCCAGCCTCAGAATTTAGGACTCTTGAATTTCGAGGTCTAACCCCAGATAGCGTTCAGTATTTCATCATCCGTAACGGTGAGCGGTAGAAGGGCTAAACGGTGAAAGAGGCGGAACCGTTGATCCTCGCACTCTGACGCGGGTTGCTTGATAAAGACCAGATTCTGGAGGCTCGGAGGCTATAATCTGAATATCCCCATATTGAAATGGGAGTGAACTGTGTGAGCGCTGGCGCTTCAAAAGTAAAGGTCATCTGCTAATGGCATGCATGACGTAGCCTCCATCCCCACTCTCGGGACGCGCTTCACTCAGCCGAGCAACCCTCTTTGTTGCCCTGCGGGTCTCACCCACAGAGGACGACAAATGCGCCTTTCGAATTTTCTAAGAGCTAATATCGAACCGATTCTTCAGGAATGGGAGAGCTTCGCACGCACGATTCCCACCGACTGCCCACCCTTGGACGCCGAGGGGCTTCGCGATCATGCAGAGCAGATGCTCACAGCTATCGCAAATGATCTTGAGACCTATCAATCTTCTCAGCTGCAAGTAGCCAAGTCCCAAGGACTGATAACAGTTGACGACGGTACGGCGGCCAGTACCCATGCGAAGATGAGGCTGCTGGCAGGATTTACCATCGAGCAGGTGACTTCAGAATTCCGGGCACTGCGCAGCAGTGTAATAAGCCACTGGATGAAACAGGTCAAAGGGGGTGAAGAGTTCGATGTTGAAGACATGATCCGTTTCAACGAAGCGATAGACCAGGCGCTAGCCGAATCGATCAGCAGCTACGCCGCCGCCGTGCAGGCATCCAGAGACGTCTTTCTAGGAATTCTTGGCCATGACCTTCGTACACCGTTAAGCGCAATTCTGCTCGGCGCAGACGTGTTACTCAGAACTGATGACCTTGGCGATCGGGCTACGAAAATTGCATCTCGAATCTATGCCAGCGTCAAGCGCGCCTCACACATCGTGGAAGATCTCCTAGACTTCACCCGCTCGCAACTAGGAGGCGGTATCCCAGTAACCCGAACATGGACTGATACAGTCCCGTCATTTCAACGCATCATCGATGAGTCACGCGCAGTCAATCCTGAAGCGGACATCATCGTAAAATCTGCAGAATACGCTTTCGGTTTGTTCGATGGCCCGAGGCTTGAGCAGGTTTTTTCGAACTTGATCGGGAACGCGGTGCAGCATGGTGCACGGCAATCCCCAGTCACGGCGGTCTTGGAGGCAAGTCATACCCACTTGATCTTTTCTGTTCATAATAAGGGCAAGGCCATCCCTGAAGACGTACTTGCATTCATCTTCAACCCGATGGGCCGCTACTCTCCGGAAGCGTCCACGGAGAATGGGCCTTACGCGAGCTTGGGCCTCGGGCTGTTCATCGTTGACCAGATCGTAAAGGCACACGACGGGAGCGTCGACGTTTCTTCCGATGCCGAGACAGGAACAAAATTTACCGTGCGCATGCCTCTGAGCCCCGTACCGCAACACTGAAGCAAAGTGGCGCCATAGGACTGCATCAGAGGGATGCTCATCAAGCGAACTGACTCTCGGCGATGCGCTAGCCTCTCATTATTGATCGTCCGGCAATCCTGGCTTGAACCCATTCCTGCCGAGGTGCCACAGCAAAGCGTCGCCTGACTTGGCCGCGACGTCCATCTCGCTTCCTTCGGCAAATACGCATGCCGCATTCGGCTTGGCTGCAACCCTGTGGCCTCCCATTGTCACGTGGAGGTAAGCCACCTGCTCTCCGCTCAAGTCCAAGCCCGGCCTGCCGTCCACGAGTAATCGGATCACACACTCTTCATCCCTCAACTCTTGGTCAAGCGCAACGATCAATTGAGCGTCTGAGTGCCCAGTTCGTGCACCTTTGCGCGACGTTGGCCCCTGTTCCTCTGGGCTGAGAAACGCTTGCCTCGAAGCGCAGCCAGAAACCAATGCAATTCCCAGAAGGAGCATGAATTTACTCATCCTATTTCCTCCACCGATCTGGAAGACCACCTGTGAATTCCCGTGTTCGGACTTGGCGTCCGCACCGGTTTGCCTCGTGATGAAAAGAGTTTTTGCGGAATGAACGACTACAGATGTGCCAAGCGGTTCATCGAAAACTGGGTTGCGCGCTGGCTGGTATCACACCGTCCCCCCTATTTCGCATATATGTCCAGGCTAGGATCAGTATGGTGTCTTAGCCGGAGGATTCCCCAAATGTTCAAAACCATCCGAGTACGGGATCGGCGATCTAACGGACACCAACCGGCTTAATGCTGATTGCAATGAATTAACAAGAATGGCCCCTCTGACAGTACATTCCCAAGAGAAACAGAGAGCTGCAAAACTGTAGATCGAATTGCTGCTGTATTGCTGACAGTCACCGGCAAGGCTTATGCAGGTAGCCTCTAGTCAGCACCAAAAACCTCGGTTATCACGTCAAAAAAAACCCGTGCAATGCACGGGCGAAATCTCAGCTGGCTACGAGCTGCTGAGCAAACCTTTTTTGAATCTTCGGATGAACAGTGCTGTATGCAATCCGCGCGCGTAGGAGATAGCGTCTCTCTCAAAGCTTCGTGCGCATCGGCCAAGCTCGCTCGCTATCAGGTCATCGACGTTTGGGTAGGTGAGGTGTTGAGTCCTGGAAGTAGGAGCCATAGTTGAGTCCTTCAGCGTACCTTGGGTATACGACCGCAGCAGTGGCCACGGTCGATAGTTCGATTAACGAGGCGGATCGAGATCAGGATCTGCGCCTTGGCCAAGCCCAGAACCCAAGTCAGCTCCGGTGACTGGATCGCAAGCGAGATCAGACTTGGTGCGTTCTTTCAGCATCGTCAGGGTGACCGAGTCGTCCTCACTCAGCTCGACGGAGGCAGTGCCATCGCCGCCATCCACCGCCGGATGCGGATTCTCAACGTACTCAAATTCAGCATCGCTGTTCCATGGCCCACGTACATTGGGCTCTCCGTTGGACATGCTGAAATAGGTTCGACTGAATTCGGGCATGCCCGGCAGCTTGCCTTGCGGGAAGTTCGGCTGGATTGAGTGCAGCGCTTTTTCGAACGACAACTGGTGCGCGATCTCGCGCGTCATCAGAAATCCTAGGGCTTCTTTGATGCCTGGATCCGTCGTCACATTGATCAGACGCTCATAGACAATTTTTGCCCGAGCTTCTGCTGCGATGTTAGAACGAAAATCGGCGGTCGGCTCGCCGATGGTATCGATGTACGCCGCAGTCCACGGCACACCCGCTGAGTTTACCAACGGAGCGCCGCCACCGTAGAGCAATGCTGTGATATGAGAGTCGTTGCCAGCACCGTTGATGTCACGATAGAGCTCTCCTTCCTCTTGAACGCCCTCGGCCAGCTTCCCTTTGCCACCTTTGTTCAGCATCACAATGATGGAACCGATGATTTCCAGATGGCTCAGCTCTTCGGTAGCAATGTCCAAGAGCAGGTCTTTGCGACCTGGATCCTCTTCAGCCAAAGCTTGGGTAAAATAGCGAGTTGCAGCAGCAAGCTCACCCTGTGCACCGCCAAATTGCTCCAGTAAAAGGTTAGCCAATCCCGGGTTTGGCTCGGAAACTCGAACAGTATATTGGAGGCGTTTATTGTGTAAAAACATGGTAGTACTCCCATCCATAGCATATTTATTGGCAACAAAAGATCAATTGATCCGTTGTGCTCACGGCTTGAATCTAAAACATGGCGATCGTTAATGTACGATTCGATCGGAATACGACAATTCACCGATTTGGACTCATACCGGATCAACGGTGCATTTCGTAATAAAACCTGAAAGGCTTTCTCGATAACCGTTCAGACGGATAGCAAAATAGTTCTAGCTAGGAGCCAACAGTGCATCCAAAGCTGAAAATGTCTTCGACGACCGTCTTAAAACTTATTTCTTGATTAACGTCGCTGCCTGATTCCCACCCTGCTCCGCAATCGCCGAGAGCTTTTCGTCCGCAGCTTTTTCCTCAGCAAGCGTCTCACCCAGCAGGCTCGCCGCATCGGTCAGACCGAGGTGTTTAGCCATCGCAATCAAAGTGCCGTAGCTTGCGATTTCGTAATGCTCGACTTTCTGGCAGGCCCCGATTAAAGCGGCGTCCAGCACCTCACCCTTCTCAATCTCTTCGAGCAGCTCCTTGCTTTCCTCCACGAGACCTTCCATCGCTACACACTTCATGCGCTTGAGCTTCAGCCCGGCCTGCTCGACGAGCTGATCAATGCGTTCGATCTGACCTTGGGTCTCTTCTAAGTGAGAGGTAAAGGCTTCTGCAAGCTTGGGATTTGTGGAGGCACGTGCCAAGCGCGGAAGTGCCTTGGTAATTTGCTTTTCAGCGCTATAGACATCGGAAAGTTCATGAATAAACAAATCATCCACAGTAGTTCTAGCCATGATCCAATCCTCGCTTAATCGATATGGGGGGGGTTAAATGTCGAGGGGTGATCAATCACGCCCTGATATATAACCGACCTGACGCAAGCAGCGAGCGTTCTGGAAACTAATACCTTGACCGACCGGTGGTAGCCGCCCCTTTTTATTTTCACCATTGAGGAAATATCGCTGAACGTAACCCACGGGCGTCACTCACAAGCCCATGGGCGCTAATGCCCATCATGGAATGATGAGGAAAATCATAATGGCGAACGTACTAAATACTTGCGCACTGACCCTACTAATCGGATTGGCCACGCAAAGCGCTTTCGCGGCGCAGGACAACGATGATTTTGTGGAAGACGCCTCCGCCAAAGGCGTGGCTGAGGTGGAGGCTGGCAAGCTTGCACAAGAGAAAGGAAGCGCTGCGGATGTCAAAAGCTTCGCGGACATGATGGTCAAAGACCATACAGCCGCGAACTCCAAGCTCAAGTCCATTGCTGACAAGAAAAACCTTGAAGTTTCGGACAGTGCCGAGCTGGTCGACAAAGCTAAGGCGATGATCCTGGAACTGCGCAGCGCCAAGTCTTTCGACCAGGCCTATGCCAATAATCAGGTCAAGGCCCACGAAGCGACGATTGCTCTCTTCGAAGAGGAAGCATCCAATGGCAAGGATGCAGATCTCAAAGCCTTTGCCACCGAGACGCTACCAAAGTTGAAAGCCCATCTGGAGCATGCCAAGGCCTTGGCAAAAGCTCATGGTGGTGACGCAGCGAACTGAGACCAGACGCGCCGCCCTCCCATGCGCGGCGCATTTACTCAATGAGAAAAGGATTTCGCACATGGTCATTTCCTACGATGGTATCGCGTCGCTTTGCGTGTCCGCAGGTGATGACCAAATTCCACTCCGGCGTCTTCACTCCGTCGCGTTCATAAAGCTCAGAGCCGAGTATCCCAAAGGGTTGGGGGTAGTGGACTATGTCGGCCATTTGAACCGACCGACTGGGTTTAGGCAGGTGCAGATCTGCACGACTGCAGGCCCATCAGTGACCGGAGAGATCACTGATTATCTGGAGCATGGCACGGGCGGGTGGATCAGGTTTGAGGTGGATGACCAATGAGGTCTCCTCTCCCCTTTCAATCCTACTCATCCCCTCATGCGATCTTGGCAGACAGCTGCTCATCGCCTTGTGAGAGGTCACCAAACTCAGTTCGCAGCTCCGCAATCAGCTCCGAGATCGCACGACTCGTGCCTAGTGTGGCCACATCAATCCCACCCACGACGAAATTGGCGCCTGTGGTTCGGTCAGTAATCTCTATGGTGAGTTCGTTGGCTGAGGGCGAGGTACACCGACACTGAAGAGGCAAGAAACCCGATTCGATGATGTGACGTAATTCGAGCAGTGAAATAGCCATGGTGATTTCCTTGTTATGTGAGCGGTGGACTGCAACGCGAAGGTCTTAATTCAATCTTTCGGCGGCAGAGAGGGCTCGAAAATTGATTGTTGATCATCAGAGGGTCGTATGAGCACCAGACAGGTGAGCCCTGAAAAGGCAGTCGCAACGCATTTGAAGGCCCTACGACGGACGATTCGAGCCCTGGCGAAGCTGCGTCTGTCTCAGATTCATGAGCGTTCGGGACATCAGACGGTGGATTCAAGACAGAGCCTTCTCCTTAGCTTCGAGCGTCTGGAGGCTTGCCTGTCGGAGATGGAGGAAACGCTCGCGACAATCACAGAGGCGACGGAAAGTGGCTGATCGACACCTCGCTTGAAGAGGCGGTCACCCGTCCATGCCGAACAAATTATGTTGAATTAATCGCTGTCGGCCTCTCTCTCACCTACATACCAAGAGACCTATGTAGGCCCCCATGACTTCCTTTAGAAGTGTCGCTGAACGCCTGACTGCCAGTGCCGCAGTCTGCGGCTCGCGACACCCCGGCCAGACTTCCCGGAACGGGGTTGCCATTCTGGCGTGAGCTTGCGAGCCATTGCCGATCCACAAGGCCTGCCAAGTGAGCAAGCCGACCAGACGCGGTATATCGAGGCAGCGGCCCATGGTGTCATCGTCGCCTGCCCGTACCTGCCCAACGGCAACCCTCAGCCCGGCCTGAAATTCGACTACAGGCTCCGTTGGTTCGATGACCTGATCGAGCACGCGGAATCATTTGCAGGTCAGTGATCGCCCGGTCGTCTTGGCCAAGGATTTCAATGGGGCGCCGACCGACGAAGACAAGACTTTCAGCCATGAGTCGGTGGGTACTCATCAAGTAGCTGGAGGCATAAGCACTGATGCTCTGCCTCATCACCTGAGGCACACCAATCGATTCAGTGCTGACGCCTACCTCTGCGATTCCTGCTCATTGCGACCACCGGCCCCCTAACAAGCGCTTCATGAGCAGCGCGTTGCCAAGTGCAGCATCGCGAGCCGTGTTGTCGAAAATACACCACGTCGGCACGTCCTCCCGCATCGCCACAATCCTCTTCGCGAGGTGTTCAAGCCAATGCGCGTCATAGGCGCTGTAGTAAATTCTCGGGGCTCCGTGCAGGCGCCAATAGCGGACGCCCGGCCAGCCACCAGGCTGCGCGCCGTTAGTCAACCGGACAGGATCAGCCGCCACTTGTCCTATGTGTCGATCAACGAGAAGCTCGTTAGCGTTCACCCAGGACTCATGACGCGGTTCGATCACTACATGCCCTGAAAAGCGAGTTCTGAGCGTATCGAAGAAGTGTCCTGCGATTCGGGCATCGAATGAGAGAGAAGGTGGGAGCTGGATCAGCAGGCAGCCGAGCGCGCTGCCCAGTGCAGTGATCTCCAACAGGAATTTATCAAGCAGCTCTGCGCAGTCCACGAGCCGGCTCTCATGGGTAATCGTCCTGGGGACTTTCACCGAGAAGCGGAAATCGTTGCTGACCGATGATGCCCACTTTGCGTAGGTTGCAGGTCTGTGCGGGCGATAAAAGGCGCTGTTGATCTCGGCAGCGCCCAGCCGTTGTGCGTAACGTTGCAGGTGCGTACCTTCGCCTTCAAATTCAGGCGCGAACGCGTGTGCCAGCTTCCAGCCAGCGCACCCTACGTAAAGTTCTGCCGTCTTCAAAACAGTACCTGTTGCGCGTCACGCATAAAGATCTCAACGGTCTTGGGGCCGATCCCTTCAAATTCCGCGAGGCGCTTTTCAAATTCAATGCGGTCATGGCTTGCCCGCCGGATGTTCCCAATCTTCCCACCGTATTCATCGTTCAGTTTTTTACCGAGCTTGAGCAAGCGTTGCGCAGTAGATTCGTCATATCGGGCATAACTCCCTTCGCCCAGCATTTTCACTAATTCGCCATGGGTGCACAGCCCTAGCTTACGCGGGGTGTCACGTTGATGCTTTTCGATGATGACCCGATAAGCAGCGGCGGCAATGTCCGAGCGGATCCGCTTCCCCATCAAAAAGCTGGCGATCAACCATTTGAACAGCTCGTGCTCATCTTCGCTGCTCAGATCAATGTTCAGATCCGCAGCACGGATAATCTTGCTCATGGCTCACGTCTTTCAGGCAACACCGCGTTCTCCTCCCTCCGGCCAGCTCTGCAAACGCCTGTGCCCGACTCTTTACAGCGTTCGCGCCAGCCAGAGCGTCATTTCGTCCTGAGCGCCTGGATCAATTCGGCCTTGGTCATTTTCGAGCGTCCAGACACATTGCGAGAACGCGCCTCTGTCATGAGACTCGCTTTACTCTGACTTGCAAGTGATGACTTAGACTCGCGGCTGTGACCGCTGCGTGTTTGCGCAGCCCGCTTGCTTGAATCAGACTTGGCGTGTTCCTTGGCAGAGGCCGATGTTTTTTTACCTGAACCACCCGTCTTCTCACCGCCACCAGACTGCTTGTTCACGGTCGCCCAAGCACGGGCCTGCGCTTCATCTTTGGGCGTGCCCTTATCTTCGTAGCTTTCTTCAATATGCTGCGCTTTTCGCTTCTGCTCTCCGGTGTACTTAGCTTTGCTTCCACGTGGCATGGCTGATAACTCCAAGTCGAAAATCGAGGACGCGCGCTCGCGTCTATGCCATTAAGGAAGTCGATTTTGACGAGAAAGTTCACCGAGTTTTCTACCGACCCATCGAGCCGCTCGTCGCTATACGAGCTCTTCTGCAACGCACTCCCGCTCTGAAGTCTATACGCGGATGAACTGCGTCAAAACGGAGAATTGCCATGTCAGTTGATAACAACGGGCCCGATGCTGCGTATCCCGGCCCGGACGAAAAAGCGCCTGATACCGGAGAAGTTCATGACTCAGGCCTGGAAAAAACCACGTCCGAGCCCAAGCAAGGCTCGCAGGCGCGACCAGTGGACTGGAATCCTCCACCTGGAAATCCGGGCTCCGATCAGGATGCCCAGACAAACCGTGAAAACGGTAGCGCACGTGACGCGCAAGCGTTGAAGTTCGACCCTGACTCGCCAGATGCGTCCGATCCTCAGATTGACCCTCCACACCCCGCACGCACAAGTAACGACCCCGCTCCATGACGATGTAAATGCCCCCATGGCTGATAGCCAATTGTGCAACCCACTATCAGCCGTTGGGGTAGCTGGCGCGTTGAACAGCGCGAAGGCAAAAGGATTTGCTTCTGCTGAATGACACCTATCCGAGCGGTGATCACCTGTCCCCAATCACAGCAGTCGATGGCAGACCGTCAACACGCCCCATCAATTCGGATCTCGTGAACCTAGGGTCCTCCAGCTACAAACACCTGTGAACGATCCCCGCTTACATAACTCCAGATAGGTGACCGAAGGGCTGTGCTTGATCAAGCCTGAGGCTTTAAAGAAGCTGGAGAAATTCATGGATTTCATTCAATGGCCTGCCATGGCTGTGATTCTGGTCGCCTCATGGCTGGCGGCCTCCCAGCGCGCCAAAAGGCGAAAGCTCGCTTTTCTGGGCTTCATCGTTGGCAACCTGTTATGGATCGTCTGGGGGCTGTACGTAGAGGCTTACGCCCTTGCTCTGCTGGACGGGATATTGTGCGCGATGAACATCAGGGGCTTTATGAAAAACAGGACAGCCACTCAGCGAGGTGAGACCGATGCACGATGAAGCGGGTTTCAACCCCAGCCCTCAGGGGCAGCGGGCATGGTGAACAGCGTTGACTGGGTGCAGTGGCCGGCGATGCTGGTCACCGTCCTTGCCGCGTGGCTCATTGGTTCGCAGCAAGCGCGACGGAGAATGACAGGGTTCTGGTGCTTCATCCTGAGCAATATCCTCTGGATTGTCTGGGGGCTTGCTGCTCATGCCTATGCATTGATCGTCCTGCAGGTATGCCTGTTCGCGATGAACCTTCGCGGGTTCAGAAAAAATGTCAGAAGCCATAACGACTCTCGAAAATAGGAAACCGATCAGCGTTCCTCCCACCTTTGCAGGCCCTATAGCGCCGAGTATTTCTTGCCACATCGTGGACAGGCATCACCATAAGACTGAACGACTCGAAGGCCGTCCATGTCCATCATTTAGGTGAAAGGAGGTGCCCATGGATATGCAGGTTCAAGTACCAGCAAGAGATAGAGTGGTGATCGGCGGATCTCAGGGCGCACTTGAAGTTTTGAGAATCTTGCTAGCTGAACTACCCCGAGATTTCCCCGCAGCGATCATGATCGTTATCCATTCAGGGCCGTCCAGTCCTGGATATTTGGCTGACATTATCGGCCGGTACACGGCGTTGCCAGTTGGGTATGCGAGAGAGGGTGAAATCATCGAGTCGGGACGGATCTATGTGGCCCCCGCCGACAGGCATTTAGAGATAGCCGCTCCCGGCGTGCTGCACCTGAGCGACGGGCCTAAAGTTCGACACTCACGGCCAGCGGCCGACCGTTTGTTCACGACGGCGGCTGAAGTATTTGGGCCACGCGTGGTTTGCGTGGTTCTTTCAGGCGGAGACTGCGACGGTGTACAGGGGGCCAATGCCGTGGCAGCGACGGGTGGCAAGTGCCTGGTTCAAGAACCACAAGATGCCGTTGTAGCCAGCATGCCTATCAGCGTCATACAGCGAGACCATCCTGACGCCATAATCAGCAAAGAAAACATTGCCGCGGCGTTGGTGCGTCTGGTTGACGGGGTGGTCACTTAACATTGTCGTACGGCGGTATCTGAAGCACCCTCTCCTGAACACAGGATGAGGAGCTTCCGCAGCTCAGTACGAGCTGGGCATGCGGCCCTTGGCTGCGTGCCCTGTACGTTGATGACCCTTTCACTACGCCCAGACCCGCGCCCTGCTTTTATTCAGATGAAAAAAAAACTGAGCATTCACACTTGCGTGGACCTCTCGGGTTTTGAAGAGGGTGGGTCGTGTGGGATTCGAACCTACGACCCATTGGTTACCGCCTCGCCCGCCGTGCACTGTGATGCGATCGGGCGTGCCGACGTTGTAGCCTATCGAGGTAACATCCTTCTAAGCATGTTGTCCCGCACGTAGTAATGATGGAACAAACCCGCCGCCGCATGCAGTCCGATCAACCCATAGCCCAGCGTCCCCAACCATTCATGCCACCCTTTGATTTGCTTGGCCAGTGCTGGGTCAAGGGCAATAGGCGCCGGCATGGAGAACTCAAAGTACGGCACAGGTTTTCCTCCAGCAGCCAGCATCAGCCATGCCAACACGGGTGTGGCGATCATCAGGATGTACAGCAATCCATGCATCACATGGGAGAGCCCAACCTGCCAGACGGGTGGCCTGGGGCTTATCGGCGGCGGGTTGTACATCAGGCGCCCCAGCAAGCGAATCCAGACCAACGCAAAGATCGAAAGACCAAACAGCCTGTGCAAGCCCAGGCGCCATTACCCAGCGAACTCGAACCGATGCAGGCAGCCCTGAACCGGCTGCTGGGGCAGATTCAGGAAGTGCTGAGCCGCGAGCGGCGCTTCATCGCCGATGCGGCCCACGAGATGCGCACCCCGCTCGCGGTGCTCCGAGTACACGCCCAGAACGTGCTGGAGGCACAAAACGACGAGCAACGGCGCGAGTCGCTGAATTACCTTGTCGTTGGAGTCGACCGTACGACACGGCTAGTGAATCAGCTGCTGACCATCGCCCGGCTGGAACCGGGCACTGGCCCGGTCAAAACCCAGCAGGCAGACCTCGTCGCCACGGTACGCGAAAGCCTTGCGCAGATGACGCCGTGGGTCTTGAGCCGAGGCCTGGAACTGTCTTTTGAGTGCAACGAACAGGCGCATCTGCTGAACACTGACTTCGCGGCCATCGACATCGCCCTGCAGAACCTGATCACCAATGCGGTGAATTTCTCGCCAGCAGACGGGCAGATCAACGTCGCCCTGGTGTTCAAATATGACGGCTATGAATTGAGTGTTGCGGATCAGGGGCCCGGCATCAGTGCTGGTGATCGTGAACGTCTCTTCGAGCGTTTCTACAGCAAAGGAAACGACCAGGGTGTCGGGCTAGGTCTGGCGATCGTGCAGACAGTCGCGATGCGCCTCGGCGGCGCGGTTCGACTGGAAAACAGAGTACCTGCTGGCTTGATCGCCATCCTCGAGATTCCTGTCACGTCGCAATAGTTTGGAGAGACACAGCTCCCGAAGTTTGTAAGCGTCGAGTGTCTGCTATGGGTTGTGCGGTCGTTTGCAGAATGCTTGCATCCGCTCAAGCGCCCGACATGGAGCAAGCCGCGCAGCCTTTAGTCGAGCAATGCCCGCCCTGTCACACGTGCACCGCATGCCTTTTAGCCAAAACTGGCACCACTTCGATCAGAATTGGTCAAAGGATCAGGCCGCTCAGCCGGGTGGCCCTATGATCATTGGCCGGAGCAGCAATGGCAAATCACCAAACACGTGTAAACGACAGCTCCACCGGCGACATCAGCGAATCGGATCACAACATTTTTTTTGCCGCCGTGGAAACGACTCGCATGCCGATGATCGTTACGGACCCCAAGCGGCCTGACAACCCCATCATCTTTGCCAATAACGCCTTTATTGACATGACCGGCTACAGTCGCGAGGAGATTGTGGGGGCCAACTGCAGATTTTTGCAGGGACCCGAGACTGATCCCAAAGCAGTGCGTGAGGTGCGCGAAGCCATTCAGGCCAGGACTGAAGTGGCCGTCGAGCTCGTGAACTACAAAAAAGACGGATCAAGCTTTTGGAACGCGCTGTTTATTTCCCCTGTGTACAACGACTCAGGCGACTTGATCTACTTTTTTGCCTCCCAACTCGACGTTAGCCGCAGGCGTGACGCCGAAGACGGACTGCGTCAAGCGCAGAAAATGGAAGCCTTGGGACAGCTCACTGGGGGCATCGCCCACGATTTCAACAACCTGCTCCAGGTGATGATCGGCTACCTGGACATGATCCAGCGTACTGCTGACAAGCCCCAGTACGACCAACAGCGCATTCTGCGCAGCGCCGCAAACGCCCGGGATGCTGCTGAACGGGCCAAAACCCTGACACAGCAGTTACTGGCCTTCTCGCGTAAACAAAAGCTACAGGGTCGCGTCGTTAATCTGAATTCGATCGTCACATCGTCACAGGAGATGGCCGAGCGAACTCTGATCAGCACAGAGCTTCGTGTAGTTCTCGCTGAGGATCTGTGGAACTGTCGTGTTGACCCTACGCAAACCGAAGTTGCGCTGCTCAATATCTTCATCAACGCACGTGATGCAATGGAAGGCAACGCTCATCGTCAACTGACCCTGGAGACGAAAAACGTCCGAATCGAAGACCTTAGTTCCACTTCTTACGATGGGCTGATGCCAGGTCGCTACGTGAGCTTGGCGATCACGGATAACGGGGCCGGTATGCCTGCTGCGATTGTGGATCGCGTCATGGATCCGTTTTTCACCACCAAAGAAGAAGGTAAGGGATCTGGTCTCGGACTTTCCATGGTGTACGGATTCATGAAGCAGTCAGGTGGGACCGCAAGGATTTACTCCGAAGAAGGCATCGGTACGACCATACGGATGTATTTTCCGGCCGATGACAGCCAGTTGCACAAGCTCGTTCAAGCGGAAAATACCTCTACTCAAACAGGACACGAACGGGTGTTGATCGTGGAGGACAGGCCTGACGTCGCGGAGCTGGCCAGGATGGTTCTCGAAGAGTACGGCTACTCGTGCGAGGTGGCTTACAGTGGCAAAGAAGCCCTGTCATTTCTCAAAAGCGAATCGTTCGATCTGCTCTTTACCGACCTCATCATGCCTGGCGGAATCAATGGCGTGATGCTCGCCCGCGAAGCCAAGCGTTTGTATCCCAAACTGCGAGTGCTGCTAACCACAGGTTATTCGGAAAACTCATTGGAGCGCACAGATGCTGGTGGTAAGGAGTTCGATGTTATCTCCAAGCCCTACATCCCAACTGATCTTGCCAAGAAAGTCCGTCAGGCCCTCGAAGGTCCTAACGGAATCAGCTGAGGGATGAGCGCTGTACTACCTGAAAACTACACTGCGCCCTATTTCTTTCTCGTAGCGTTCCAGAAAATAATTCCACTGCGCGTCATTCCACGGTGAGTGACGGCGCAGTTGGCGCACATCGTGGCGCGCGGCGCGGGTCATTGAGATCCTGGGCCGGGATTTTTCAAGGTCCAGTAGTGCCAGATCAAATCTTGAAATACCCTCAACGACGCGTGTGCTGATGAACACATGCTTGGCGCGCATACACCCGTGTTGCTGACGACCGCGATGAAGCTTCCCGAGCAAAACAGCCAGGTTGGTCAGTATGGCGAGGTGGTCTTCCTGGGAAAGATGCCGCTGCGCTTCGTCCGTTAGCCATGTATCCAGGTCGCGGAAGCCCACGAGTTCACGAGTAACCAAAAGACCCTGCCACTGACCATCGATCTTGCGGGACCCGAAATACAGCGGTTTGGGCGCAAGCACCCCCATCTGGTCGAGTCTGGAAAGCGCAATTCCCTCTCTGAGAGCCGTCGGGCGGCCCAAAGGATAACGAATGCTGCGGAATGTATGTCCGGTCTGGCGTTTCACATACACCGTACCTCCCTCATGACTCACACGTTGCACACCGCTTGTGCCTTCGCGGCGAACGTTTGGTTCTTCAACCCAAGGCCCGTTCGTATTCCACCAACGGTCAAAGTGATCGTCTGCTTGCCACATGTCGCGTGCTCCTGAGCCGACTGGTTAGAGGTTACCTGGCAGTGGTGAATTGAATTAAAGAGCGCCATTTGAAGATCACATCTAAGGCGACTCTGAATTGAACACTGAAACGAATCGCTACGCTCACCCGTATGGGAGACGATCCGGCCATACCCTGGTAATCAATGACAGCCGCGTCTCTCAAATGACTCATAGAAAGAGTTTGCTTTTTGCCCTGCTCAAACAATCGGATCAGGCAAAATGCATGAAAGGATAAGGTCGCCTTTAACTCAAGTCACTGAAATGATTACGAAATTCTCGTTCGGCTGGTATGGCACGGTTTCTGCGAAAGGACTACATAACCCTGCCCAGCCGTAAGCGAGCCACTCATGACCCACCAGATCGAAAAACTTTTATCAGCCTTTACCGAGTTCCAAATCAGCACTCAATCACGTCCTGACGGGGGTTTATTGTTCAAATTGCGCGATAGGTCTGGCCGGAGCGTCTCGCGGGCCTTGTCCTACCATCAGATGCAAAGCAGTTTGCAAATCGAGTGGGTCATCGGGGCGATCAAGCGTGACTTGGCGACACAACCAGGAGAGATGCCAGCTATTGCCTCCCTGCAAAGCCAACACCGTTTCGATATGCCGACCTATATTCACCGATAACAGGCGCTACCCAATCTCTCCTTCAACCACGGTTCTGCCGTGGTTTTTTTTTTCAGAAATCCGTTCGAGTAGGCCCACGTCCGAGCCGGGCCTGCGTGCGGTTAACCTTTGCAAAAAGTGTCCTTGCGACAGGATCCGGCTCAGCGCATGATTGAAGACAATTATCTATTCTCTGGTACACCAATGGCCCACCGCCCAGCACCCTTTCCGTCCAACGAGGAGGAGCGTGCCCAGTCATTAGAGCAATTGAGAGTGCTGGACACCGTATCGGAGACCGTGTTTGACGACGTTGTGCGGCTCGCTACGACGTTGTGTGAAGTACCCATCGCATTGGTTTCTCTTGTTGATCGCGACCGACAGTGGTTCAAATCCTGTATCGGCCTGGAAGTTCAGCAAACCCATCGAGACCTGGCTTTCTGCGCGCATGCCATTCTCAACCCCACTGACGTGATGGTTGTCGAGGACGCTACTCTGGACGCGCGCTTTGCCTGCAGCCCACTGGTCAAGGGTCCTCCTTACATATGTTTTTACGCGGGGGCCCCGATTGTCACAGAGGCCGGCCATGCTTTGGGAACCGTCTGCGTTATTGATATACGGCCTCGAACGTTATCTGAGCCTCAGATAGCAGCGCTGCAGATACTTGCTCGCCAAGCCGCGGCATTGCTTGATGCCAGATTTATCCAGATCCAGCGTGACGAGCAAGTGGCGCAACTACGCAATCAGCTCGGGCAACTCTCACAAAGCCGGGATGAAGCCGCGTCCCAGCTTGATCACTCACGACGCATCTCTTCGCTGGGAATGCTCACCGCAAGCATCGCCCACGACTTCAATAATCTGCTTCAGGGTGTGGGAACCGCGCTTGAAATGATTCGCCTGCGCTCAAGACGTCCCATGGATGTAGAGCGCTTTTCCAAGGCGGGTCTGGAGGCCGTCGAGCACGGCCGGCAGCTCATCAACTACCTGATGTCGAGTGTGCGCGGAGACGGCCCAGAGGTTATCTGTATTGACGTATCAGCACGCCTCCAGGCTGCGCAGTCTACAATTCGTAATGTGGTAAGACGCGATATCACGCTCACATTCGACTTCTCGGCATGGGGATGGGGAGTGATGTGCGTGGAAGCCCAATTGCAAGCTGTCGTTATAAACCTCTTGTCGAATGCACAGGATGCGATCACAGGATCGGGCCACATTGAGATTTTGACTCGATGGCAACAAGTAGATGACGACTTCAGCTTGGCGGCAGGCGACTATCTCGTGTTGAGCGTGCGTGACAATGGGCCTGGGATGTGTGCCGATACGGCAGTCAAAGCCTTCGAACCGTTTTTTACTACGAAACCGGCTGGTGAAGGTACTGGGTTGGGGCTGGCACAGGTGAAAGATTTTGCCATTAAAGCTGGCGGGGATGCCCGGGTTGTAACCTTGCCAGGACAAGGCACTACTGTAAGCCTGTACCTTCGAATACTTGGGCGGGTGGCTGCGCCCACAGTCGTCTAGTCCCGGTTCTGGCCATGGACTTGGCGATAGGCATTTAATATATCGGTGACGAGCGGGCCAACGATTCCCCGGATTTGATGGGCGAAGCGAACGTAGTCGCCCACAGATTTTATCTGCTCGGGGTAAAGCTTCGATAGCCAGTTGTCTTCGCTCAGCACCATCGCGCCATGCTGGGCGGCCAGTGACCTGGCCAGCGTCGATTTGCCAGAGGCGATTTTGCCGCACAAAAGATGCAGGGTGGTTTGAGTCATGGCCTATGTCCTTATGTCGAGCCGCAATATGCCGCGTTAAAGAACTCATCATCAAATACGCATAAGACCTTCAGACACATAATGCCGCGTCTACCCACAGGCCCGCTGGCGACGCTGCGGCTCGGCGCCGTGAATGAACACGTTGTAGGTATCGGCCGGACGTTTGCCGCCGCCCAGATCCAGGGCATGGCCAATCGCGCCCCGGTGGTAGGTGCCGTGGTTGATCAGGTGGAAGAGGATTTCCTGACGCGTCATCGTCCCGTGCTGCCCGTCCGTAAACACAAAGCTTACGGCGCTGCAAAGCTCCGTCGGGGCAAGGCGCGCCAGGTAATCGGTGGCCCACGCGTTACAGGCAGTCAGGCGCTGCGTCAGTCCGTGCAGATCAGGAACGACCTCGGTATTGGTTGCCGGATGTGGCGCTAGCTCGCCCAGCAGGCGGGCTTTGAACAGCTCCTCGACGATGACCATATGGTTGAGCTGTTGGCGCATGAATGCGAACGCTGACGAGGCCTGGTCCTTGCGTTCAAAGTCTGCCAAGGCGGCCAAGGTGCGCTCATCGGCCCACACCTTATAACGGTACGCATCCTTCAACATTTTCGCTTCCTAGGCGTCGATTCAAGTCCGGCGAAAGGGTAGCACTGCCGTGTAGGCGGCAGCTATCGGCCAAAAGCAATCGTTTAGGGACCGGAGCTCTCAGCGTTGTTCTGGGAGGTTGGAAAAAATGCGAAAATCGAAGGAAGAAACGGCTCAGACACGCAAACGAATCATCGAGATCGCTGCCAAGGCCTTTAGGTCCAATGGGATACACGCCACTGGCGTCGCAGAGACCATGGCCGCTGTAGGCATGAGCCACGGGGGGTTCTACAGGCATTTTTCTTCCAAGGAAGAACTGCGCTCGGGTCCAGATGGCGATCCTGAGGCCAGAGATTCTGCAATTTTTACCCTGACTTCAATGATTGGCCCAGTAACTATGGCCCGAGTCGTCGACGATCTAGGACTGTCACTGCGAATTCTAGGTGTCGCAAAGCGTCGCCTTGCTCGTCCGCACAAAAGGCTTGGCAGTGGGGCTTGAAGTATCCCCCAGCGCAGGATGTTAAGGGCAGCCTCTGGAAGAAACGCCTGCTCCGCGAGCTCCTGCAGCGTCCAGCGATGAGCAGGATCGTTGTGCATGGCGTCCATGGCGGCGCTCATTTTGTTGTGCTTCTTTGAATTCAGCGGGGCACAGCTCCTGAAGCTTCACCTTGAACATCAACAGCAGCCCGGCAGTGAGGTTTCGGATTCCCGACAGAGCGCGGGTCTCGTCGGCTGGGGATGGCTTTAAAGTCCTTAACGCCCAAACGGATTGAGGGCACAGCGTTGTCGATGATTAACTTCCTTATGGGCCAGCAGCAACAGATGCAAGTGTGGTGTACCTGGACGGCAGATCCGCCGCGTTTTCCCTAGTTTCGATGCTTGAGACCCATTAATAGCTGACTTGTCTGATGCAGCTCCGGCGCATTCGCAGATCTACAGCGCCCAGTCGCATCAGATCTCCATTGCATAACGGTTTTCGTTGGCCAGCTTGATCATCAGCCCCGGTGATGGGGCTTTTTTTCGGGCGCATTTCGGGTTCGTTGGTTGTGATGCAGGACTGGAGTCTCCTGCACAAACGTTTCGCTCCCCGCACCGTTTATGCAACGAAATCTTTTTTTACACGATCAATTGTTGCGTCGTAGCCGCCCCTGTGGCACGTAGGATAACGTGAGATCTTACCGCCGGATAATCCTGAAAGGTGTTCGAATGAACCTCGATGCATACGATAAAAAAATCCTCGCCATCCTTCAGGAAAATAACCGCGTTTCCCAACGGACGTTGGCAGAGCAAGTAAACCTATCGGCTTCGGCGGTAAACCGGAGAATTGCTGCTCTTGAGGAGGCCGGAGTCATCGAGCGGAACGTCAGCATCCTGAATCCCAAAGCCTTGGGACGCCCGATCACGATTATTGTCGAAGTGAAGCTGGAAAACGAGAGACTAGACCTCTTGGACGAAATCAAATCCCGCTTCACAAGTCGACCGGAAGTACAGCAGGTCTACTACGTGACCGGCGATTTCGATTTCCTTCTTGTACTCAACGTCAAGGACATGGAGGAGTATGAAGCGTTGACGCGGGAGCTGTTCTTCTACGGGAACATCAAGCAGTTCAAAACGTTCGTGGCGATGCAGAACGTCAAGCGGACGTTTGCCATTCCGGTGGTCTGAATGCCTTTACGCAAAAACGGATATGCCGATCCTCGTGTGGATCGGCATTTCGGGGCTTCATTCAGACCTGGTGCGAGCTAGTCGATACGCCACATTTCACGTGGAGCGCGGATGGTCAACAGCTCCGGCAGCCCCTCCTCGGTGATCAGAATGTTTTCTTCATGGACAATGAGCTTGCCATCTTCATACTCCATGCCCGGTTCAAGAGTCATGATCATCCCAGGCATGAGTACCGCATTATCATCCTGGCAGTTGGATGGAGGCTCCGTCAGCTGAAGGCCGAGGCCGTGGCCACAGCGCCCAACGTTATTGCCCTTCATCCCAGCTGCCATCAGAACTTCAGTCATCGCGGCCCAAAGGTCGCTGACCCTCGCCCCTGAGCGTGCAGTTTGAAGTCCCGCTTCGGTCGCTCGCCACACGGCGTCATGGGCCCGCAATGCAGCATCAGAAATTTTACCGATAGCGTAATTTCGGTCGAAGTCGCAGAAGTAACCATCCACTGTAGCGCCGACGTCAAAGATCAGAATGTCGCCATCGCGTAGCTCTCGGTCAGATCCACGCGTGATGATCTGGTCGTATCCGCCTTGCCCGGAAGCGCAGGCGATGTAAGGGATTGTATGGGCGCCACGCTTGAGGATTTCGATGGACAGATCGCGGCATACATCAGATTCGACAGAGCCTTTCGATGCAAAGCTAGGAACCGCTGCCAATGAGTGGCCCACGATTTCACAGGCCTGACGCACCTTCGCCACCTCTGCAGCCGATTTAATATTCCGCACCTGCCAAAGGCATGGACCACCGTCCACAACTTCAATGGGCGAGATCATTGGCAGCAGTTTTTGGAAATCCAGGATCGGCATGCGCAGTGTACATTCCCGGCCGAGCTCAAAACCGATACGCCCGAAACGCCGCGGTAGATCTTTCAAGACGCTGGCCATCAGCGAGACGCCTTCATCTTCCGGCCGTGGTGATGGCCACGTCTTCATGGATCCGGCAGCAGATCGGCTGACAGGGACTTCGGCTATCCCAGGCACCACTGCAATCGACTCGCCTTCTGCGGGAAGCACCAAGAACCAGGGCCTTGTTGGGCTTTCCCAGAACTGACTGTCCAATCCGGTGAAGTAGCGGAAATTGGCAGGGGTGGTGATCACTATTGCGTCCAATTCACGAGCGCGCATGTTTACCTGAACGCGCTGGAGACGCTGTTCGTATTCTTCCAAGGCAAACGGTAGCTTCTTCATTCTTTTTCAGGCTCCCAGCGCGGGATGAGGGGCATTCACTGCACCCCGCTTCAACTTGATAAATGACCGGTACAATCGAGCTCAATAGCCCTTCAGAAACTTGCGAATTCGCGAGTCGCCCGGCATTTCTTTGTAAAAGCTTGGTGCCTCATCATGGACGACCTTACCGCCCTCCATGAATACCACCCGGTCGGAGACCTGCATGGCGAACTCAATCTCGTGAGTCACGATAATCATAGTCATCCCCTCACGCACCAGGTCCTCGATCACTTTTAGCACTTCGCCGACCAGCTCGGGGTCCAGCGCCGAGGTAGGTTCATCGAACAACACGATCGACGGCTCCATTGCCAGGGCCCGGGCAATGGCCACGCGCTGCTGCTGGCCGCCCGATAGCTGATGTGGATATTTATGCGCATGGGCCTCCATGCCCACCTTGGCCAGCAGCTTCAGTCCACGCTCGACGCGTTGATCACGGGTCATCCTGGCGTGATAGGAAGGGGCCAAGTTGACGTTCTCCAGCACGGTCTTATGGGGGAACAAGTTGAAGCTCTGAAAGACCATGCCGATGCGAAGAATGCTTTCCTTGTAAGCGGCTCTGGCATGGCGACCATTCGATCCCTCACCACTTCCCAGGAACGGCATATCGTTCAGGAGCACACCCCCCTTGTCGATCGCCTCCAGGCCGTTGAGGGTTCGGATGAGGGTCGTTTTGCCCGAACCCGAAGGTCCGATGATCGACACCACTTCACCACTCATGACCTTCAGGTCAACGCCCTTGAGTACATGGTGAGCGCCGTAGCTTTTGTTGATACCAAGCGCCTCGATTGCGGGCATAGCCTTACGCTTCTCTACACCTGTGATCGGCACCACGTTCACCGGAGCGTCAACAGGTGAAGGCGCAAACACCTTGCCGGACTTCTTGGTGAAATCCAGGTGCTTTTCGAGGTAACTCAGCAGGAAACTGAACACGGTCACGATCAGCACGTAGTACAGAGCCACAGCTAGCATGGTCTCCAACACCTTGAAGTTCTGGGCGTACAGACGCTGCCCCACCAGTAGAATCTCCTGCAAAGAAATCACCGATACCAGCGAAGTCAGCTTGACGATGCTGATGTACTCATTGATGAGGGATGGCAATGAGACACGGAATGCCTGTGGCAACACGACCAGCCGCTGCAGACCAACATAGCCGATACCTAGTGCCCTACCTGCTTCCAACTGTCCTTTGTGAACACCGGACAGCCCTCCGCGGTGAATCTCTGCAACATAAGCGATCTCGCTCAGTGAGAGCGCGGTCAGGCCGGCGTAGAACGAGTTGGTAAAGAATGACCCTGTCCAGGGAAAAATCTGCGGCAGGTTGTAAACGAAGATCAACAACACCAGTAGCGGCAAGCTGCGGAAGAACCACACGTAGGCGCTGCACACTGCTCGTAGAGGGCGCCAAGTGGACGACTTGCCCAAGGCGACACCGAAGCCGACGACAATACTGATCAACCAACTGGCCAGGCTGAGCTTGACCACTAGCCAAGCTGCCTCCCAAAAGTCTTTCAGCGTGAGGAGTGAAATTGCATATTGCCAGTCGAATTCCATAACTGCTCCCTCCACGGGCTAGGTCTTTTTATCAGCCGCGCTTACTGACCAGCGGAGCCGGTGGCTTTGGCGATAGCTTCAGGAGTGGGTTCAGCGAGGTTGTACTTCGCAAGCAGGGCCTGATATTCGCCGCTGGATTTCATTTTGGTCAGAGCAGACTCGATTTCGGTTTTCAGCTCTGCATTACCTTTTTTCAGATAGATGCCGCACACGATCGGGTTGAGTGGACCAGTGGTGCTCATGATCAGGCGACCGTTAGAGCGCTCAGCGATCCGCGAACCGATAGAGATATCTTCGTAGTGGGCCTCCGAGGCACCGGAAAGAACGGACTGCGCGGCTTCAGGCGAGGTGTCGAATTCACGCACGGTGATGCGCTCTTTACCTGCAGCTTCACAGGCTTTAGAGCCATCACTCAGTTCTGTGAGCCAGGTCGCTCCCTTAATAGAGGCCACGCTTTTACCGCACAGATCGCTAATACCCGCCGGTTTGAAGGTGGAAGAAGACTTCACCAGGAGCGAGCCGCCTGTCATGAAGTACGGCACGAAATCCACCACCTTGAGGCGCTCTGGAGTGACGTACATCGCCGAAGCGGCGATGTCATAGCGAGAACCTTTCACACCGAGGATAAGGTTGGCGAAACGAGTGTCGACGAACTCGACTTTCTTGCTCATCAACTTGGCGATGGCAGTCGTGATATCGGGGTCAAAACCTGTTGGTTTGTGATCTTCCAAATACGTGTACGGAGGAAGGGTAAGGTCACTGCCTACGGCCAGCGTGTCCGCTTTTACAGTAGAGCTCGCACTGGCAAAGTTGGACGCTGAGGCAACTGCAGCGAGGGCAACAGCCGAAAACAATCTACCGATTTTATGATTCACACGCATGATAAGCCTCCAAGATCCTGACATCGCCAGGACTTCTAGTTCACTCTGTATAATTCCAACCCGCAGGGCAGGCCGTAATAATAGTTGCAGTGCAGAGAGCTAATGCAGAAGGCTGCATTTACTCGCGGCAGTCGCTTTGATATTGGTGGGCAGTCGGTAAGGGGTGGGCATATACGGTCTCCCAGATTTTGGTGGTCATGGCAGAAATCAAAAATTTGATGTCCACATTGATATCTTTAACCCCCTAATTGTTGTTCTTGTATGGAGGCATACCCAGACCTGAGGGTACGACTTCGTATGGAATCGATCTTACCCTGCAAAGATCACACATTTGTCCGAAATTTAGACCCTGATCCGCAAGATTGTTGCGCTATGGAGAGAGAACACAGCCGATAAGCAGGGTTGCCTAGCGATAATTCCTCATTTTTCTTCAACGCTCTGTCCAGCGATGACGCAGTAACCGCGCATCCTAATCGGCTGCAAGAGGCCTATTCGAATGCGTGGTCTGCGGGACCATCACAAGGATCTACGAGTACTTTAATAATGCTAGTCATCGCCGAAAATCAGAACCTTTGTGCGTAAGCATTTGTTCTTGGCGGTCAACGTGGACAAACAATGCAACTTTTGTGCGTGACGAAGGTGCAAATAGCAACGTTCATCCGAACCGCTATGGCTAGCATAGAAAAGTGGTCGCTAGAGCCTGTTGGGGCAATTCAAACCTGCCCATTGGCATCAGCCCTGAACTTAGCCAGTCAGGCCGCATAGCCTGTTCAATGAATACTTTCGAGCCGAAGGAAAGATTATGTTCACAGCCAATAAACATTCGATTCGCGGATCTTATCCTTTGGATCTTCGAGACATCATGAACATCAAGAATGCTGGCGAGAGCAAGGCGTGGCTGGCCTCGTGGGATAGGATCAATGTCGACACACCGCTGTACGAACTACCGGGACTAGCTGCAGAGTTGGGCATCAAGCAGCTCAAAGTCAAAGACGAGTCTGTTCGGTCCGAGCTGGGTAGCTTCAAGGCTATGGGGGCACCCATTGCACTGGTACGCCTCATTCTGCGCACCTTCCCAAAAAAGGACTTTGATCCCCGCCGTCTGCTGGCAGGCGAGTATAAGCAAGAACTGGCAAATTTCTCGGTGATCAGCGCTACAGACGGCAATCACGGTAAAGGCCTGGCTGCTGCTGCTCAAGACATTGGTTGCCGATGCGTCATCGTTTTGCACGCAAACGTCAGCGTAGAGCGGGAGGAAGCTATTGCAGCTTACGGGGCAGAGATTGTCCGTATTGCCGGCAACTACGACGAATCAGTGGAACATGCTGCGGCGTTAGCCGAGTCCAACAGCTGGATCGTAGTCTCCGATACTTCGTACGAGGGGTACGAGACTATTCCTCGCGATGTGATGCAGGGCTACGGTGCTATTGCTGCCGAGATCATCGATACATTGGCCCTCGGTGAGGAGTTCACACATGTGTTTCTGCAAGGGGGCGTAGGGGGCTTGGCCGCGGGCATCATCAGCTATTTCTGGGAATTCTACGACGGCAAACGTCCGACTTTCGTTGTGGTTGAGCCTGAGCAGGCCGACTGCCTGTTCCAGAGTGCCTTGCAAGGTCAGGCCGCGAAGGCGACTGGCTCCGTAGACTCCGTAATGGCCGGGCTCGCTTGCGGTGAAACCTCCCCATTAGCTTGGAAGTTTCTGCAGCCAAGTGTCGACTTCTTCATGACCATCACGGACGACGAAGCTATAGCAGCAATGCGTCGTCTAGCCGTAGAGAACGGCAGCGATATCCCACTCGTTTCCGGCGAGTCCGCTGTGGCGGGGCTGTCTGCGCTGAAGCAAATTGCTCAATCGGCCAGCCTGGCCGCTGACATCGGCATCAATGCGGACTCACGGGCACTGCTAATAAGCACCGAAGGGGCTACTGCTCCCAAGGTATACGAAGAACTAGTTGGGCAGTCGGCTGAGCAGATTGTCAGTCGTCAAATCCAGTGGATCGAGGCCAATCGCTAATCACTCGGTTCATCGAGAATGAACGGTGTCATCCACGAGACGACGTCCGGTCTCGTCTTTACCAAGCACCTGTGAATAGCGTCTAGTAAGCCTAAAGAGACTGGATTAGAGGGTCTCAGGCACAGCGAGAGAGGAGTAGTCGATGAGCAGTGAAAACCAATTCCAACAGCAACTGGAGGCGTGGCGACACCATCTACATCGCCACCCAGAGGTCGGCTTCGAAGAGATTCAAACCTCAGATTTCTTGGCTGCTGCTTTGCAGGAGATGGGGCTAGAGGTTCATCGAGGGATGGGTGGCACCGGACTGGTCGCCAGCCTTACCGTAGGGGAAGGAGGCAAATCTGTTGGTATTCGGGCTGATATGGATGCACTGCACATTCACGAAGATGCCCCCGACCGGTGTCACAGCTCGACCCATCCAGGGAAGATGCATGCGTGCGGTCATGACGGTCACATGTCCATGGTGTTGGGCGCAGCAAAACTCCTCACTGAAAGCCGGGATTTCAACGGTACAGTACGTTTTATCTTCCAACCTGCAGAAGAGCATGGCTGCGGGGCCAAGGCTATGATTGCCGATGGTTTGTTTGAACGCTTTCCAGTCGACGCCATCTTCGGTGCCCACAACATGCCAGGTCTACCAGCCGGGATGATCTCTACGAGGTCTGGCGGCATCATGGCCAGCGAAGATCTTTTCGAGATTCGGATCAAAGGCCAAGGCACACACGCTGCGCGGCCTCATATGGGGGTTGATCCTATCGTGATCGGTTCGCAAATCGTCCTCGCATTGCAGACTGTGGTTTCGCGAAATCTCGATCCGAGCTTGCCGGCAGTGATCTCATGCACCGAGTTCCTCACGGACGGCATCCGCAATGCTGTTCCCACGCACGTGACTATCAAGGGCGATACACGAAGCTATTCACCCGAGGTTCAGGCGCTCTTGGAAAAGCGGATGCGTGAGATCAGTGTGGGCATCAGCGAAATGAATGGTGCAACCTGCGAGTTTATCTACACCCACGAATTCGCTCCCACGGTGAACTGGGAGCAATGCACACCAATTGCTGTCGAGGCCGCGATCAACATCGTCGGCGCCGATCGAGTGAATGCGGATGTCACCCCAATGATGATCTCGGAGGACTTTGGTGCCTTCCTCCAGGTCGTCCCTGGCAATTTCGTTTTCATCGGCAATGGCGAGACAAATGCCACAGGCGGCGTGCCTCTGCACAACTCGAAATACGATTTCAACGACGAGGTACTGGCGACCGGCGCCAAGTACTTTGCTGAGGTGGCAAAGGTGGCTCTCCGCTGAGCAGCAACCGATAGGGAGCGGCTATTGGCAGAAGTGCTGTCACCGCTCCTCCTAGCAACCAAGGTTTGACCAAGGAATCACGCCAGCTCTCTGAAAAGCTATGGAGCACTGGATACGCGATTTCCGACCTGATGTTACCGCCATCGTGATTTTCGGCCTGGAGGTAAAAAACGATCACCCTGTATATCTGCTAATACGATTTGAGGACTATGAGGAACTCCAGATTGAGGGCGACCACTTGATACCTGGATTGGCTGAGGCACTGAAAATCGCCGAGCTCGAGTACGGTATTTTGCCAAGTGATTGGCGCGTAATGAGCGAGGCGGAAATTCAGCGAATTGACGAAAACATCCGTTCTAGCGATATATCCGCTTAGGATCGAGAGTCGACACTCACGAGTGGCTCGTATTGGCCGTTTTTCGCAGCCGCCACCTTCCCCTTGGGGTCGCTCGATGCCATTCATGACTACTCTCGCCTTCAAGCGAGGAGCCGCTAGCCAGTGACAGATCGACAACATTCGCACACCCCATCTCGCAGATATCATGAGTCGCACGCCCGGGATGGAGTATAGGAAGCGCATGAGCTACGACATCATCGTCTTAAAGCCGATCGAGCCTGGCACTGATGATTTGGCAAACGTCGATGAAGTGCTTTAGATCGGGGATGAAGCATCGGTCCTCAGATTTCTGGCGCAGGTGTTTCCTGAGTGTATTCAAGGGGTATTCGCGAAAGATGAGTCATTCACGGTTGAAGGAAGGCTTTCAGGGAAACCGGTGACGTCCATCCATTTGTCACTCAGATTCGGCACAGAGTGGTCCGACTCATCCTTCAATGTTTTTCTGGCGCTTCTGTCAGAGCTTTGCGACTCCCTTCAGACTCACGCATTTTCGGTATCTGACAACACCCTGATAACTGCGTCCAGCGACTAGGCGTTGGTACTTACGAATGTCCGCTTTGACTGCTTTCGGCCAAAAGCGATCGTTCGCCGGTTAGCCCTGTGTCATCGATTCGGACAAAAGTGCCAGAGCCGCACGTAGCTCCCGGTCACTACCGCCTAGTGCATTGCTGGCGATGGCTGCATTTCTCAATAGAATCGTCGCAGCCTGTTCGACGTGCTCTTTCAGCAGGCGCTCAGATGGGCCCGACAAGGTCAGCGCCCCTTTTAACTCGTAGCCCATGGCGAACACCGGCACTGACACGGCGGTAGTTTCCGGGTCTCGCTCGCCATAGGAACAGGCCCAGAAGCGCTCCCGGACCTCCGCCAACGCAGGCTCTGCATCCTGCGAGAATGCTCGGAGGACCTTACCTGATGCCCCGGCCTGCAATGGAAAACGCGCGCCCTCCAAGACCGACACCCGCACCGCGCGCTTGGGCTCGACCCGAAACAGCACGACACGGCTGCCGTTTTCCAGCACATAAAAAGAAGAGGTTTCGCCGCTTTCTTCGGTGATCGATTCCAGCAACGGGTGAATCACGTCGCGCAGTCGGAACGAGGTCTGGTACAGCTGCGACAAGCGCAGAGGCTCAGGGCCGACCGAGTAGCGACCATCACTCAGACGGCGGACGAACCCGGCTTTTTCCAGTGAGGCGATCAGGCGCAGAATCGTGCTTTTATACAGCCCGGTGCGCCGCGCGATCTCGGCCAGGGTCAGGCAGTCCTGCTCGATGTTGAAGGCCGACAAAATGGCGAATGCGCGGTCGACGGCCGCTACCCCGCCTTCTGCATTGGCGGCCGGGTCGGAAAGGTTTTTTTCAGATTCGGTAGTCATAGACACTCATTGTCGATTCGTCGCTCGCAGGCGGCGGATGATTCGCAAATCCCCCGCCAACCCGCAAGACATATCCCCGCAAGACAATATCAGAGCCGCCCGATCCCTTCTGAAAAAAGTGCAGACGCTCCTCACTCCTCACGCAGGAAGAAGCGCAGCGACACCACCATCGCCGCAGCGATGAACATGATACAGCCCATGACCATCAGACCTGCCGTGAACGACCCGGTGTAGTCCTTCAAGAAGCCCATCAGGTAGGGCCCGACAAAGCCGCCAAAGGCACCGATGGAATTGATCAGCGCAATCCCGCCCGCCGCTGCCTGTCCGCGCAGGAACTTGCCCGGCAAGGTGTAGAAAATGGTCTTGCCGGCGATGGTGCCGATCAGCGCCAGTGTGATGCCAGCCAGTGCCGGAATCAGCGCGTTCATCTGCAGCGCCAGGATCAACGCAAAGCCTGCCAGCAGCATGGCCAGGGTCAGGTTGAAAATGCCCTTGCCGGTGCGGTCCACATGCTTGGCCCAGATCAGCAGCGCAACCGTCGAGAAGAAGTACGGGATCGCCGCCACCCAGCCGATCATGCTGACTTCCACGCCATGGGCCTTGAGCATCTGCGGTAACCAGATGCCGATGCCGTAGGAGCCCAGGGTGAAGCTGAAAGTGATCGAGCTGAGAATCCACACGCGCGGGTCTTTCAGCGCGGCCTTGAAGCCGTGGCTGTGCTGTCCTTTTGTCTGTTCTTCAGCCAGCATGCCGGTCAGCACATCGCGCTCATCGGCGGTCAGCCATTTGGCCTCGCCCGGGTGGTTGGTCAGCACTTTCAAGGTAATCAAACCGAGGATGCACGCTGGCACCCCTTCGATGAGAAACATCCACTGCCAGCCCGCAAGCCCGAGCAAGCCGTGCATCTGCAACAGCCAGATCGACAGCGGCCCGCCCACCAGAAACGAAACCGGCGTGGCCACGGTAAACCAGGCCAACACCCGCGTGCGGTACTGGGCCGGGAACCACAGGGTGAGGAAGAAGATCACGCCGGGAAAAAAACCGGCTTCGGCGATGCCGAGGATCAGACGCACGATATAAAAGCTGTACGGCCCGACGATCATCGCGGTGGCGGCAGCGGCCAGGCCCCAGGTGATCATGATCCGCGCCATCCATAAACGGGCGCCGAAACGGTACATCGCCAGGTTGCTCGGCACTTCGCACAGGCAGTAGCCGAAGAACATGATGCCCGCGCCAAGACCAAACTGCGTGGCGGTCAGGCCCAGTTGCTCGGTCATCTGCAACGCGGCATAGCCGACGCTGGTACGGTCCAGGTAATTGAAGAAATACGCCAGCGCGAGCAAGGGGATCAATCGCCAGGCGGCCTTATGCAGAACGCGGGTTTGCTCGGCATCCAGAGAGCGCACGCTGCTCATGTTGCTGCTGTGCGGGGGTGTCGTGACGATGGCCATGACGGGTTTCCTCAGCATTTATTTTTATAAGGCTGACGGCGGGAATGTCCGTCAGCGACAGGAATCAGGAATCGCTTCCAGTGGAATCAGCGGACGATGCCACGCCCGCGCAACGCTTCGATGTCACCCGATGCGTAGCCCATTTCTTCGAGCAGTTCGGCAGAGTGACTGCCCAACTGCGGCACATTTAGGCGGGTATCGAAGCGACGACCATTCATCTCGAACGGCAGCATTGGCACCTTGACCGCGTCGCCATTCTCCAGCGCCAGATGGGCCAGGCCGCCCGACTCGTTCAGGTGCCGGTCATCGAACAGGTCCTGCGGCCGCTGGATCGGTGAAAATGGCAGGCCCGTCCGCTCGCACAGGTCCATGACCTCCTGCTTGCTCATCTGCGCCAGACGCTCGCGGACTTGCGGCAGAATCTTCGCCCGGGCCTGCACGCGCTGGGTGTTTTTCGCCAGTTCAGGGTCGCGCCCCAGCTCTGTAAAACCAAAACTTTCGCAGAAATTGACCCACTGGCTGTCGCTCACCACGCCCATGAACACCTGCTCATCGCCCAGGGTGTTGAACACGTCGTAGATGGCCCAGGCCGACAATCGACTGGGCATCGGGGCTGCCGGTTTGCCAGTAGTCGCCATCTGCATCATGTGCTGCCCCACCAGAAACGCCGAGTTCTCGAACAGACCGGTCTGCACGAACTGCCCCTCCCCGGTGTGCTTGCGCTGCCACAGCGCCGCCAAAATCGAGATGGCGCTGAACATGCCGCCCATCACGTCGTTGACCGACGCCCCTGCGCGCAGCGGGCGACCTTCCGGGCCAGTCATGTACGCCAGGCCCGTCATCATCTGCACCACCTCGTCCAGCGCGGTGCGATGTTCATACGGCCCCGGAAGAAAGCCTTTCATCGAGCTGTAAATGATGTCCGGCTTGATCGCCTTGACCTGCTCGTAGCCCAGGCCGAGTTTTTCCATGGCGCCGGGGCGGAAGTTCTCGGTGACCACGTCGGCGCTTTCGATCAGCTTGCGCACTGCGGCCATGCCTTCCTCGGTCTTGATGTCGACCGCGAAGCTTTTCTTGTTGCGGTTGTAGGTCATCCAGTAGCCCGCGCCGGAACCGGTCAGGCGGCGGGTATTGTCGCCTTCCGGAGTGGGTTCGACCTTGATTACCTCGGCCCCCAAGTCCGCCAGCACCAGCCCGCAGGTCGGGCCCATGACCATGTGCACGAACTCGACCACACGCACGCCTGCCAGCGGCAGCGCCTGAAGGTTCTGATTGAGCAGGCTCATCGTGCACCTCCGGCGTAATGGAAATTCTTGCCGACGCCGGCGTCAGGAATGAACCCATACAGCGGCTCTCCCGGCAGGCCCTGCTTCAGCCAGGCCCGAGCGGCTACCAGCCTGTCGATGTCCACGCCAGTGCGCAGGCCCATGGATTCGAGCAGATACACCAGGTCCTCGGTCACAATATTGCCCGACGCTCCCGGCGCATACGGGCAACCGCCGATGCCGCCCTGAGAGGCATCGATGGTGGTGACGCCGACGTCCAGCGCCGCGACCACATTGGCCAGGCCCTGCCCGCGGGTGTTGTGGAAATGCGCGCTGCCGGCCTTGCTGCCGATCTCGTTGCGCAGCCGCGTGAACACGCGACGGACCTGGGCCGGATTGGCGTACCCCACGGTGTCGGCGAGCCCGACCTCATCGACGCCCAGCTCGACCATGGTCAGGGCCATGCGCAATACATCGTCTTCGGGCACCTCGCCCTGAATCGTGCAACCGAACACCGTCGACAGCCCGGCCTCGACCTCGACATGAGGAAAGCGCTCGTTGCGCAGGGCCATGACCGCGCGCACTTCGTCGTACACCTGCTGGTGGGTCTTGCGGATGTTGGCCAGCGAATGGGGTTCGCTGACGGAAATCGGCAGGGTGATCTTCTGCACGCCCGCATTGAACGCCGCTTCGGCGCCCTTGAGGTTCGGCACCAGCGCGGTGACGAACACCTCTGAACGCTGACGCATGTGCGCCACCAGCTCGGCGGCATCAGCCATTTGCGGCAGCAGTTTGGGGGACACGAACGAGCCGACCTCGATCTCCTTCAAGCCCGCGTCGGCCAGGGCCGTCAGCCACTGAAGCTTGAGCGCAGTGGGCATGGTCGCACTGACGCTTTGCAGGCCATCACGGGGGCCGACCTCGCTGATCAGGATGTCTACGTTGTTATTGGGATTCATCGCCGGGTCTCCGGGTGTTGGAATTCTTATGTTCTACCTAATAGAACGATGTTCTGAAATAATCATGAGCCGATAAAATCCTACTGTCAACGCCACTCATCCCGAGCCATACGCAAGGGCCCTGGTGATCGGTTGGGCGTGTTCAGGCAGTAATCGCGAAATGAAAAACAGACAAATCTGGCGGGTTGACAGCTGAAAAAATAAAGTCGAACCTTGTTCTATCAGTAAACACAACGTTCTGTCAGATAGAACAATAACAACATGGCGAAAAGGTCTCGTCACCGCCAAGATCGGTACTTTCCCGTTCGCCCCGTAGGAGCTGATCCTGTGAGCCTGTACGCCCCGCCTCGCGATTTGCCGACTCGCGTGTTCACCACGCTGCCCGAAGCTTTCTGCAAAGACGGCGACTCCGACTGGGTTCGCGCCAACAAGCCCGGGCAGAAGGTCAAAAGCTTTCTTGAAGGGCCGTCCTTCGACCGGGACGGCAACCTTTACGTCACCGACATCCCCTACGGCCGCATCTTGCGCATCGATCCTCAGGGCAAATGGACCCTGATCGCCGAATACGACGGCTGGCCCAACGGTTTGAAAATCCACCGCGACGGGCGGGTTTTCATCGCCGATTACAAGCAAGGGATTCTGACCCTCGATCCGTACACCGGAGCGATTACGCCCTTCCTTACCCACAGCCGCAGCGAAGGCTTCAAGGGCGTCAACGACCTGTTTTTCGATGCCGCTGGCAAGCTGTACTTCACCGATCAGGGCCAGACCGGCCAGCAGGACCCGACCGGTCGCGTCTATGCCTATGACCTGGAAAAGCAGACCCTCACGCGCCTGATCGACAACGGCCCGAGCCCCAATGGCCTGGTCATGGACCTGGCGCAGAACGCGCTGTTCGTGGCGATGACCCGGGGCAACGCGGTCTGGCGCTTGCCGATCCAGAGCGACGGCGGAACCAGCAAGGTGGGGATTTTCACAGCCATGGCCGGGGGCGTCAGTGGCGCCGATGGCATGGCGCTGGACAGCGAAGGCAATCTCTATGTGTGCGATGCCGGCAACGGCTGCGTCTGGGTATTCGACCCTCACGCCGTGCCGCTGTACCGCATCCGCTCGTGCACCGAGGGCCGCACCCTGACCAACCTGGCGTTCGGTGGCGAGGGCAATCGGGAATTGTTCATCACCGACTCCTCCACCGGCTCCATCCTCGTCGCCGACATGCCCCACAGCGGTCAGCCGATGTTCTCGCACCGCTAGGCCCTTAATCCGCTGAATCCTGTGCGCCAGGCGCACGGTTTCGTTCGGCCCGAAGAAAGCGAGCCCGGTTGCGCTCGCGCCCTTACAAAACCAATAAAAGGGATGCCCATGTTGATCTTTCTGAGCTACGCCATGATCGCCTGCTTCATGTACCTGATCATGAGCAAGCGCCTCTCACCGCTGGTGGCGTTGCTGCTGGTGCCCATTGTTTTCGGATGCCTGGCCGACTTCGCCCCGAAGCTGGGGGGCATGATGTACGACGGCGTGAAGATGCTCGCCCCCACCGGCATCATGCTGACCTTCGCAATCCTGTACTTCTGCATGATGACCGACGCCGGCCTGTTCAACCCGCTGATCAAGGTGCTGCTGCGGCTGGTCAAGGGCGACCCGCGCAAGATAGTCGTCGGCACCGCCGTGCTGGGGTTGTGCGTCGGGCTGGACGGCGACGGAGCGACCACTTACATCATCGCCACGGCGGCATTCTTGCCGCTGTATCGTCTGACCGGCATTCGTCTGCAGGTCATGGCGACCGTGTTGTTGCTGGCCATCGGGGTGATGAACATCCTGCCGTGGGCCGGGCCATTCTCGCGAGCGGCCAGTGCCATGCACGTCGACATCACTGAGCTGTTTTTACAGATGGTGCCGATCATGATCGCCGGTGGCGTGTGGGTGATTTTCGCGGCGTGGTGGCTGGGTCGGATGGAATACCGCCGTCTGGGCATCGTCAGTGTCAGCGAAGACAAAGTGCTCGAAGGCTACGCGCACATTCGCCTGAGTGACCCGAAATTTCTGTTCAACGTGGTGCTGACCATCGCCCTGATCAGCTCGATGATGCTCAGCCTGATGCCGCTGCCGATCCTGTTCATGGTCGCCTTTGGCCTGGGTTGCCTGATCAACTACCCGACACTCAAACAGCAGAAGGAAGTCATCGGCCGTCACGCCGACAACGTGCTGGCCGTGACCCTGCTGATTTTCGCGGCGGGGATCTTCGTCGGCATCATGGGCGGCACCGGGATGATCAAGGCCATCTCCGACAACCTGATCGCCATCCTGCCGCAGCAGGCCGGCCATGGCATGTCGGTGATCACGGCGCTGCTGAGCATGCCGTTCACCTACGTGCTGACCAACGACGCGTTCTACTTTGGCGTGCTGCCCATCCTCGCCGAAACCGCTGCCCACTACGGCATTGGCCCCCATGAAATGGCCATCGCCTCGTTGATCGGCCAGCCAGTGCACCTGCTCAGCCCATTGGTGGCCTCGACCTACCTGCTGTGCGGCCTGCTGGACATCGACTACGGCGACAACCAGCGGGTCTCGCTGAAATGGACCTTCGGCACCGTGCTGGTGATGCTGATCGCGGCCATCGCAATCGGAGCGATCACGGTCATAAATTAAAATATCAGTCGGTTGATAGACGGACCGTGATGCCAATGCACCATGTGCATAGTTACGACGTGTCAATAACTAAGCGTTCCGCCGACAAAGATATTTTGCAACCGTCCGCTTTGGGTCGGTAGCAGCCCTTGGGCCATTTTCGCGCAACGGGTCCGTCGCGCGTGAACACTTTTCAAGCTTAGCCAAGAGTCAAGGTATGCTCAGCTAGTCCTTCATATCGACGACGTCATCGCATGAATAAGCGTTCGGGTAACGAATAAAGCGTTGCCCCATCCGTTCACTGCGACTAAGTCACATATCGCTAAAGGACCAAAAGCTGCTCTGCAAGCTTTCGAGATTGCAGGGGCGCCTGGCAGCCTTACGTGCGAAGATATGGAGGTGGCAGCAATGAGAGCACCACCCACCCGGGTCTGAGTTGCGCCAACGGCTATCGAGGATTGCGCCATGCCACAAGAGCGAATTGCAACACTCAGGTTGCCGAAACCCATCCAAGGGCAGATCGACGACTTGGTAAGGGCACTAAACGCTGCAAGCACGAAAGAGGCGGTGCAGCGTGAGGGAGCCATGGAGATCAGCTTCATCCTGGGGCTGGAGACTGCTAAGCGCTTACGACCAGGGGACATCGAAGCCCTCTACATCATTTTTGATGATGCCGTACAGGAAAGACTGCTGCGCTTGGCTGAACAGTGAAAGGTTGACTGCTCGGACGCCTCAGGTTGCATACCGCGCAGGTCATCAACATAATGACCTCATTCATTTCCACCCCGCTGGCTACTGACGGTCATCAGTAGCACCTGGTAATGCGATCTGTTCCATTACCACCCCAAAGCACGCATAGCTCCGGGAAGGGCGTGCGAACCTGGTTGAGAATGCTCCCTGTGTCTCCCTGTTCAAGCCAGACACGCAGCCGTCAACTCGTGAATCGCGAGTTCACAGGCACATAGGGTTCTCTGGAGGTTCGAAGCATCGTCATCAAAGGGCCACACTGGTGTTGTGGCCTCTCCTTTTTAAAGCTCACACGATGGGTTGCCTGATGATCTTGCGCAGGATCATGAGGCTACCCATCGGTAGTCGCTTGTCTCTGCCGGTGGCCCGCCGGCGAAACGCTGGGCTCCTTTTGTGCGCGGATGCGTGCCTTATTTTTTGCTGGCCTCAGCCACGATGACTGGCCAGGTGAATCAGCTGAGACGCTTACATCAAAGCCCAAGGATGCAGGACGTCTTAGCTGTCACAGGTGGCATATTTTCTCCCTCACATCTTCTGACATGAGCCGAGTACGACGATTGACTGCGTCATGCTCGGCGGCTCCTCTGCCCCTCCCAGGAAACTTCCTCTCGCTTGACAGCTCAACCTTTTCCCCTAATTTTTCAGGCGTATTTTGCTGACGTCGTCAGCATCATGCCCAGGCAGTCAGGATCATCGCGACTGCGACACGGCGACGTGTTCGATCCACCCAAGGCCGTCAAGCTTCTGGTAGCTCGGCCGATCGACTCAGTCGATAGAAGCATCGCAACTCACTCACCTCGCGGATCAATATTGGCATCACCCTGACTCGAAACTAAGGTTCGCCTCAGACGGCTGCGTATCAGTGTCTCTAGGCGATAGATCAAACCACGCCCCAGACCCGCGCCCCGCTTTTCTTCAGACGAAAAAAAACCCGAGAATTCACACTTGCGTGGACCTCTCGGGTTTTGAAGATGGTGGGTCGTGTGGGATTCGAACCTACGACCAATTGGTTAAAAGCCAACTGCTCTACCAACTGAGCTAACGACCCGCTTCGTGGTGGTGCGTATCTTACTGTAATTTCTCAGTAATTCAACACCTTAACGAAAAAAAGTTAAAAATAATTCGTGGGATCCTGCAAACCGGCCGCCGCGAAGCCTTCTGCGCGCAGGCGGCAGCTGTCGCATTTGCCGCAGGCACGGCCCTGATCGTCGGCCTGATAGCAGGAAACAGTCATTGCATAATCGACGCCCAGACGGGTACCGGCCTTGACGATATCGGCTTTGCTGAGCATCTGCAGCGGCGCCTGGATCGTGAAGCCCCGCCCTTCTACACCGGCCTTTGTCGCCAGATTGGCCATGCGCTCGAAGGACTCGACGAACTCGGGGCGGCAGTCCGGATAGCCGGAGTAATCAACGGCGTTGACGCCGATGAAGATGTCGCGTGCGCCGAGCACTTCAGCCCAGCCCAGGGCCAGGGACAGGAAAACGGTGTTGCGCGCAGGCACATAGGTCACCGGGATGCCTTCGCTTGGGGCTTCTGGGACATCAATGCTGCTGTCGGTGAGTGCCGAGCCGCCAATGCCGTTCAGGTTCAGGCCAATCACCTTGTGCTCGACCACGCCCAGATCCTTGGCCACGCGCTCGGCCGCCTGCAGCTCGGCGCGATGTCGCTGACCGTAGTCGAAGCTCATGGTGTAGCAGGTGAAGCCGTCGGCCTTGGCCATGGCGACCACCGTGGCCGAATCCAGGCCACCGGACAGCAGGATTACCGCGCGTTTCTCAGTCATCGTGTGTTCACTCATGTCAGCGTCCTGGCTCGTCGTCCCAGAGAATTTTGTGCAATTGCAGCTGCATTCTGACCGGCAGGTTATCCGCCACGATCCAGTCCGCCAGATCCCGAGGGCGCAGGTCATGGGCGACCGGCGAAAACAGCACCTCGCCCGCACGACGCTCAAGGCCGTACTGGATCAGCTTGGACACGGCCCAATCGTAATCCTCACGAGAGCAGATCACGAACTTGACCTGGTCGTTGGGCGTCAGCAGCTCAATGTTTTCGTAGCGATTGCGCGCGACTTCTTTAGAGCCTGGCGTCTTCAGGTCTACAACGCGACTGACGCGTGGATCGACTTTGGAGATGTCCAGCGCGCCGCTGGTTTCGAGGGAAACCTCGTAGCCAGCGTCGCACAGGCGCTCAAGGAGCTTGATCGCATTCGGCTGGGCCAGCGGCTCGCCACCCGTCACACAGACGTAGCGCGGGCGATAGCCGGCCACCTGCTCCATGAGCGAGTCGAGGGTCTGGATAGTGCCGCCAGTGAAGGCGTATTCGCTGTCGCAATAGCCACAACGCAGAGGACAGCCGGTGAGGCGCACAAATACGGTAGGCAAGCCTGCCGTGCGCGTTTCACCCTGCAAAGAGTAAAAAACTTCGGTGATGCGTAATGTGTCTTGCATAAGGGCCACGGGCGTAACGGCTAAACAGGCCATCCGCCTCCGTCAGGCACTTCTGTACATCCTGCGCTCGCAGCATCTACAGAAGCGTAATCAATACCGGAATTTCGGGTGCGAGATTCTAACGAAAAAAGCCGCGCAACGCGCGGCTTTCTTGAATCGGGAGTCAAACCGTCTGGCAATCAGAGACGCTGAAGGTCACGCTGAGCCAGTTGAGCTGCCGAGGTCCCAGGGTATTGGGCGACAACTTGTTGCAGGATGCCTTTGACCTTGTCGGTATGACCGAGGCGGCGTTCGACATCTGCCAGTTTGTAGAGCGAGTCAGGTACCTTGGCGTGCTTCGGGTACAGCTGGCTCACTTTGGCGAAAGCCTGACCGGCACCTTGCAGGTCACCTTTGGCCAGATTCACTTCGCCCAACCAGTACTGGGCATTGCCCGCGTATTGGCTGTTCGGGTATTTGCGCAGGAAAGCAGAGAACGCCTGGCTGGCCTTGTCGAAATCCTTGGCCTTGATCAGGTCGAAAGCAGCATCGTAGTAGAGCTTCTCTTTCGCCGGATCACCGGGTTCGGTGCTGGTCTGCGGTGCCTGGCCAGCAGTAGCGCCAGCGGCAGGTGCAGCAGGTGTTCCGCCGGCATTGACGCCGCCGTCGGAGGAAGAATTGTTGGCAGCCGGTGCGGCAGGTGCGCCCCCAGCTCCGATGCGGGAGTCAAGATCCTTGTAACGATCCAGCGCCTCTTGCTTCATTTGCTGGATATCGTTCTGCTGGACTTCGACGATTCCGCGCAAGCGCGAAATTTCATCCTGCATTTGTTGCAACTGCATGAACAGCTGACCTTGCGCCGAAGGCTGGGCCGTAGCCCCGCCTCCGGCGTAGGCGCCCGCCGTACCATAACCCGATGGCGGATAACTGCTGCCAGCAGAGCCAGAGTTGTCATCGACCACAGGAACCGCACCCATCGCTGCAAGGGGAAGGGTGAGAGCCAAAACGGTTAAAGCACGGCGGCACGTTCGCATGTCAAATTACTTACGCAGTTCGACGCGACGGTTTTGAGCCCAGGATTGCTCGTCGTTGCCGGTAGCAACTGGACGCTCTTCACCGTAGGAAACCACTTCCAGCTGAGCTGGCGATACGCCTTGCAGAACCAGGTAGCGTTGAACGGCTTTCGCACGACGCTCGCCCAGTGCCTGGTTGTATTCGCGGGTACCGCGTTCGTCAGTGTTACCTTCCAGAACAACGCGAGCGCCGTTAGCTTTCAGGTCCTTGGCGTGAACGTCCAGGGCGCGCATGGCTTCTGGCTTCAGGTCAGAGCTGTCGTATTCGAAGTAGAAAGTGGTGATTGCGCGCAGAGCAGCTTCTTCGCTCAGGCTGCCGTCAACGGCACCAGTGTTAGCGCCGTAACCAGCGTTTGGATCTACAGCAGCGCCTTGACCGGCATTGTCGCCGCCTTTGGACGAGCAACCTACAGCTACAGCCATGGCCAGAGCCAGCGCAGCAAATTTACCAAACTTCAGCATTTCCATCGTGAA
>Ga0213820_1000183_pt1 | contig 59686 bp, 51 predicted proteins | sample MC6MC0910MG_FD_179889 | JGI IMG/M metagenome (GOLD analysis project Ga0213820, IMG submission 179889) | Enriched soil aggregate microbial communities from Iowa State University, Ames, United States - MC6-MC0910-MG | ecosystem: Environmental > Terrestrial > Soil > Unclassified | place: USA: Iowa... | reverse complement strand
CCTTGGCTGCACGGACAGGTCCTGAGCCTCGCTTTCGACCTCTTCGGCCTGGCGATAAATGTCGGCCGCCTTGGCGGCCATGCTCGCGCCGAACTCGGTCAGTGCCAGTTGCCGCGAGGTGCGGTTGAACAGGCGCCCGCCCAGACGCTCTTCGAGGCGCGCAACAGCGCGAGAAACGGTGGGCACCGAAACCCCCATGGTGCGCGCGGCCGCCGCGAACGAACCTTCTTCCGCCACCTTGGCGAACATGGCCAGACCTTCGAAATCGGGAAGTTTGCTCATTTCATTTCTGCAACGATGGATTGCGGATGATTCTATTTTGAAAGATTCCAATCGTCGATGAGCTTTATCGAACGACGCGTGATCAACCCATGCTGATCACGCGTTTTTGTTTCAGGTGCGGAACTGCGTCACCAGGCCATTGAGGCCCACTGCCAGTTGCGACAGCTCGCCGCTGGCGGCGGAGGTCTGGTTGGCACCGGCCGAGGTTTGCAACGACAGGTCGCGGATGCTGGTGAGGTTGCGGTCCACTTCACGGGCGACCTGGGCTTGTTCCTCGGTGGCCGAGGCAATGCTGATGTTGCGCTCGTTGATCTGCACGATGGCCGTGGTGATCTGCTCCAGCGCGCGGCCGGCGGCATGGGCCACTTCAAGGCTGGCGCGAGCCCGGTCGCTGCTCAGGTCCATGGCCGACACCGCTTTGTCGGTGCCGCCCTGAATCGACGCGATCATCTTTTCGATCTCGGCGGTCGATTGCTGAGTGCGATGGGCGAGGGCGCGTACCTCATCGGCGACAACGGCAAAACCCCGTCCGGCTTCACCGGCACGGGCGGCTTCGATGGCCGCGTTCAGGGCCAGCAGGTTGGTCTGATCGGCAATGCCGCGAATCACATCCAGCACGCCGCTGATGCTTTGCACCTGGCCGGCCAGCCCGTTGATTTCGGCCGCCGTGGCGCCCACAGCCTGATGCAGCTCGTGGATGACGTTGACGGTTTCATCGACCCGTTGACGGCCGTTTTCTGCCGACTCGCTGGATTCGCGGGCCGCAGTGGAGGCCAGGGCGGCGTTACGCGCCACTTCTTCAACCGCTGCGCTCATCTGGTTGATGGCGGTGGCGGCCTGATTGATTTCATCGTTCTGACGCTGTACGCCGCGTAAGGAATCCTCGGTTACGGCGGTCATTTCCTCGGAGGTCGACGCCAACTGGCTGGACGAATCGCCCAGTTCCGCCAGGGTGCGACGCAGGTTCTGTTGCATGACCGACAGCGCCTGCAGAAGGCGACCCGGCTCGTCGTTGCCATCCACCTGAATCGGCTTGCTCAGATCGTTACCGGCGATCTGTTCGGCCACCGCCAGCGCCTTGGCGATCGGGGCGACCAGGCTGCGGGTAAACAGGGTGGCCAAACTGAGTGTCGCGATCAGCGCAATGACGATGGCAGCGATGACGACGTTGCGCGATTGCTCGTAGCTAGCGTCGGCGGCAACGTCCGACTCTTGCATCTTCTGATTGGCCAGATCGGAAATGGTGGCGATGTCCTTGGTCAGCAGGTCGGCGGCGCGGGTTTGCTCGCCGGACGGCTGGGTCATGGCAGTGATCAGGTCGTCGCGTTTCTGCGCCACGGCATCCAGAAAGCGGGCATGAACGGCGAGATACGCCTGCATGTCGCGCTCCATGTCCTGATAGGCGGCGATGCCGCGTTCGGTGACCAGCATGGACCGTAGGCGCTTGACGTCCTTTTCCAGATCGGCACGGCCCTGATTGATGCGTTTGCGCGCGGCGTCTGCGCTGTCGGCGGTATCGGCGGCGCGCAGGCTGGTGTTGCCCAGACGGATCGTCAGCAGATCGGTCTTGATGTCGGCAATGGCCATGAGGGTTGGCAGCACGTTGTCCTGCAGCGCATCGCGGGCGTCGCGCAGCTTGACCGACTGCAGCAGCGAGAACAGGCCGACGGCGGAAATGAGGAGGGCGAAGAAGCCGAAACAAATCAGCGATCGAGGGGCAATATTCAGGCTTCTGAGATTCATGCGGGGGATATCCGTGAAAAGATGGCACTATGATATCGGCATGATTCGTTTCAGCTGAAGTAAAATTGTCATGTTATTTGGCCGAAATACTCTGTTCCGACCATTGGTACGGTTCAACATGGTTTTTTGAAGAAGCGCCTGCTAACGCCGCAGCCTGGGTTTAACCACCTTTAACCGAGCCAGCGCCAGATTGTGCAGGTACTGCCTGACGGCATCGTGGTGCTCGACGCTGACGTGGTAACAATCCAGCAAGCCCAGCAGATAACCCTCGGCCATGGCGTGGTAGCGCGAAATGCCTTCCTGGGTGTTGCTGGTTTTGAGCTTGATGATCAGCTCGTCGAATCGCGCGCGATTCTCGTTGGAGAACCAGCCATCCTGAGGGGGTGAACCTGCTTCATCGGCGAACGTCTCGTCCAACACTGGATCTCCTGAGCTGATGCATTCGGGGCGGCATTTGGGTCGCGCCCGCTCACTTATAGTGGGTTGCGGCTGGGCAGTACAAGGCTTTGGACTATGCTTGGCTGGATTGCTCACGCAGGGATAGACAGGGAGGTGTGTATTGCAGGTGCAAGGTGACTCGCAGGAAATCCTGGTGGTGGACGATGAGGACGAAAACCTCGAAGGCATGCAGGAACTGCTCGAAGACCTTGGCAGAACCGTGCGCTGCGCCAATTCCGGGGCGAAGGCGCTGGAGCTGCTGAGCACGGGCCGCATCAGTCTGGTGCTGATGGACGTGCAAATGCCGGGGATGGATGGCTTCGAAGTTGCCCGACGCATGCGCGCCGACCCGGAAACCCGCTTCACCCCGATCATTTTCATCTCCGGCATGCGTCAGACCGAAGCCGTGCTCGATCAGGGCTATTCCGCCGGCGCAGTGGACTTCATGACCAAACCCGTGCACCCCAGCATGCTGCTGCACAAGGCGCGGGTGCTGCTCGATCACGATCACTACCGACGCGGACTGTTGCAAACCAGCCGACAGCTGGAGCAGGAGCGTGCATTCAACGCCTCGATCATCGACAACACCGCTGAAGGCATTCTGGTGGTGGGCAGCGACGGGCGCATCCGTTACGCCAACCCTGCGATCAGCCGCATGCTCGGTTGCCCTGACAATGAACTCAAGGGCACCGAGCTGCTGCAGTGGATCGAATCCCCCCTCGAAGACGACTGGCAGCATTCGGTATGGCTCGATCATTGGCGCCGCAAGCAAAGCCTGCGTCTGCACGACGCCAACCTGCGCACCCGAGAGGGGCAAAGTGTCCCGGTGGCTTTGTCCTGCTCGCCGTTGTCCGAGAATCAGGACGCCATGACGCTGCTCGCTCTGGACATGTCCTCGGTGCGCGAGCTGCATCACAGGCTGGAAATGCTCACCATCACCGATGCCCTGACCGGCTTGCTCAACCGCCGAGGCTTCATTCAGGCGTTACAGGCCGCCATCGCACGCAATCAGCGCAGCGGGCGCATGAGCGCGTTGCTGTACCTGGATCTGGACGGTTTCAAGCAGATCAACGACCAGTTCGGCCACGACCGGGGCGACGAGGCGCTGCGCTGGGTCAGCCAGCAATTGCAGGGCTGTTTGCGACCCTACGATCGACTGGCAAGGATCGGCGGCGATGAATTCACGGTCATCGTCGAAGGCGTCAATGGCGCGGAAGATGTGGCAGCGGTGGCGGAAAAGCTCGTAGGGCAGGTGTCTTCGGATCTGGACAGCTTCCACCTGGGCGCCAGCATCGGCATCGCCCGCCTGCCGACCCATGGCGACACGGTGGAAGAGCTGATGCGTGCGGCGGATTCGGCGATGTATGAAGCCAAGCGCCGCGGAAAAGGGCAGTATCGCTTTGCGCCAGATTGAGCTGCTCGTCGACGCGATGCCATCCTGCGTTCAATGAGTGGCCGCAAGATCGCACCTCCTTCTACAGTGCTGCCCAGTTGCCTCATACGTAGACTTGCGCAATGCCTTCAGCACTGACACGCCCAACAACCGCCCCCCATCTGGCCCCCGGTGAAACCGTCGTGGGGCCTGCAAACTGTGCAACGGCTGGGTGAAATTCCTGATTCGTCACGACCGCGAGCAGCGTGTCCGGCTGGCCACGGTGCAACCCACGCCGGATCACCAGCGGCAGCTTCTCAAGTCCCAAGCCTGAGGCCTTGGCGAAAAACGCGGTGCACACGCGCACGCTATCGCTCTGACGAGCCGACCAGAGGACACGTCGGAGTCTGGCATAAACCAGAACAGCGACCATACTGATCAGCCCCAAAACCCTATGCTGACCTCGTTGCTGTCCGGTTTTCTTCGAGGGCCGATTGATCATCCGAAGGAGGCCTGTACATGGTTATCAAGATCGAAAAGGCTGTTTGCGGAACCGACTGGCTGGTGATTCTGAACAACTACCCTGTGACCTTCAGCAGCATGGAGGCGGCGCAGTCGTTCGTTGACCGGCTGCGGGCCAGGATCGAAGCGCCGCATACCATTCCTGTTTATTGATGCCAGCTCATTGAAGCCAGCACTGCCTGAATGGATGACTGCCTCTATTCAGGCTCACTTGGCGACGAATGAGGCTGTGTTGGCTGATGCGTAGCCGCAGAAGCGTTGCCAGGCGCGGCTGGGCTGAACTGCGAGCGGTGGTCGAGCAGGCTGATCAGGCTACCGACCACCGCAATCGCCGCCAGCATCAAAAAACCAATGTCTGAAGCTTGCATCGTTGACTCCCGGAAAACGCATCAGTTAGAAAATCCGTCAGGCCATGCGCCGCAACGCCACCACCATCACCGTACCCAGCAGCGTCATGCCGACGATCAGCGCGGGGAACGACAGCCACCATGGCGTGCCGGCGGTCATCATGCTGAACTCCGACATCCCGCCGATTCCGGCGATCAGGTTCAGCGGCAGGAACACCACGTTGATCAAGGTGAGCTTGCGCAAGGCCAGGTTCATGCCGTTGTTCGCCAGATTGCCCCGCGATTCGATGAGGTTGGCGAAGACCTTGGCGTGAATCCGTGCCTGCTGATAACTCTGCTCGTTCTCGATGATCAGGTCGTTCAGCGCATCCAGTTGGGCCGCGCTGAAGCCATGGCGCTGGCCGTGGCTGCGCAGCAGGGTCAGTACCGTGCCGTTGCTCTGGATCGCATTGACGTAGTACACGAGGCTTTCGCTGAGGTTGTACATCTGCGCCAGTTGCTGATTGTCCATGGTCCGGGTGAACTGCTGCTGGATCTCCCGCGCCACCTGTTTGACCACCCGCAAGTGGCCGAGGTAGTGATGAACGCTTTCCGCGAGCAGGGCCATGAGCACATCCAGCGGCCCGTTCAATTGCGACTCACCCGAGAGGCTCGACAGCAGCGAGTTGCTGGCGCAGATCACCGCCAGGCGCTTTTCGCTTAGCACCACGCCGAACGACGACACGTTGAACGCTCGACCATCGAAGCTCTCCGGGCGCTTCCAGATCAGGAACAGGTGATCGGGCTTGATCTCGATCCGCGCGACTTCGTCCGGGTCCAGTGACGATTCCAGCGCCTGAACGCCAATGCCCAGACCCGTTTGCAACAACGATTGTTCGTTGCCGTCTGGCGCTACACACAACCACACACTGGCCGTGTCCTGCGGCGCCTCACGCAGCGCGCCGGATTCAATGCCGTACCCTTCAATCATGGGTCACCATGCCTGGCCACGGTGTTTGAGTTCCAGGCGCTGGGTGAAGGCTTGCAAGACTCGGCGATATAGCTCATCCCCCAGCACGGCGTCTTCGATACCGGCGTCCAGATTGGGGTTGTCGTTGACCTCGATGACCAGCACGCGATCACCGGCCTGCTTCAAGTCGACGCCATACAGGCCGTCACCGATCAGCCGGGCGGTGTCCACGGCCAGCTTCACCACCTCTGGCGGGGCCTGATCCACCGGCACGGCCCGACACATGCCGTTGACCTCGCCGGGCATCGCCTTGTGGTTGTAGATCTGCCAGTGCCCCTTGGACATGAAGTACTGACAGGCGTACAGCGCCTCTCCATTGAGCACGCCCACGCGCCAGTCGTATTCGGTGTAGCAATACTCCTGAGCGAGCAGCAGCACCGAATGCTCGAACAACTCCTGCGCCGCCGCCGACAGGGCCTGAGCGTCGGCCACCTTGATCACGCCCCGCGAGAAACAGCCGTCCGGGATTTTCAGCACCAGCGGAAAGCCCAGGCGACGGCCTGCCTGTTCGAGCTCCTGAGGTCGATCCTTGTAGAGAATCTCCGTGGCAGGCATGCCCAGCCCGCGTCGTTTCAAGAGGTCGGCGAGGTAAACCTTGTTGGTGCAGCGAAGAATCGAAGAAGGATCATCGATGACCACCAGCCCCTCGCTTTCCGCCTTTTTGGCGAACCGATAGGTGTGATCGTCGACCCGCGTGGTTTCGCGGATGAACAGCGCATCGAATTCAGCCAGGCGCGCATAGTCTTTTTTCTCGATCAGCTCGACGTCGATGCCTAGTTGTTTGCCGGTTTCGATAAAGCGCTCCAGCGCCTGCGGATTGGAAGGGGGCAGGGCCTCATGGGGATCGTGAAGGATGGCCAGGTCGTAGCGGGCGACGCGCTTGGAGGCAGGCTGACGCCAGGTGCGGCGGTTGAAGGCGTCCAGTGCATCGGCGAAGACATGCTGCTGTTGGTCGCGCAGCTTGTGCAGGGCCCCGGCCTTGATTCCGGCGATCTGCCAGGTGTCGCCACGGCGAAATTCCACCAGCAGGATCGGGCAGGGGAAGGCTTCAAAGAGCTGGCGACCGATCTCCTGCAGCGGCGCGATGGACGCCTTGCCGAAGTATAGCGAGAGGGTAAACGCTTCGGTCTGGCCATAAGGGTGGTTGGCCAGCGCGCGTTCCAGTGTGCGCTCAAGATCGTCCAGACCCACCCCGTAAAGCGCTTTGCGCGACAGCTCACTGACCGTGCGTACTGACGGAAACACCTTGTGCCCACGGGCTTCGGCGAGCAACGAGCAGTAGTAGCCTTGCCCCAGGTATTTGTAATGGCGGCACAGGTTGATGACCTGAGTGCGATGGGGGAAGTCGTCACTGTGCTCAAGGTAATCCTGGGCGAGCATCAGGCTCTCGCTGGGCAGGTAGTCGGCCCAGTCCTCCTTGCGCTCGACGAGGATCAGCAACCGGCTGCCCGAGGGCGTTCGACTGGGAGGTTCCTCGCTGAGGGTGATTGTGGAACGCTCGGTTTTATCCAATACTTCGTTCACGTTGGCTTGCACCGCTGACATGAGTAATTGATCCCTGTTGAAGAAGACGCCGCTTCAATAAATCACGGGCTTTTCGGTCTGTCCCGTCTCGTTACTCAGTCTTTACGGTGGTGCCATGTTTTTTGATTTTTGCTTTGCATCGACGCACGATGTCGACGCTCTGGTCGCGCTCGAGCAGCAATGTTTCACGCTCGATCGGCTGAGTGCGCGCAACTTTCACTGGATGATCAGCCGGGCCAACGCCGCGCTGATCGTTGCCATGTCTGAAGAAAAACTCGCCGGTTATGCCTTGCTGCTGTTTCATCGGGGCACTTCGCTGGCGCGTTTGTATTCCATTGCCGTCAGCCCGGCGTTTCGAGGCCACGGCCTGGGGCAAAGGCTGTTGGACCAGGCTCAGGCCTGCGCTTTGGAGCGAAACTGCGCCTGGCTGCGACTGGAAGTGCGCCCCGACAACCCGGCCGCCATCGGCCTGTACGAGGCCAACGGCTACCAGCGCTTCGCGATTGTCGAGGACTACTACGAAGATCACGCACAGGCGCTGCGCTTTGAAAAGCGCATCCTGCGCGACACGCCGCCGCCAGCCCGCCAAGTGCCGTACTACCCGCAGACCACCGAATTCACCTGCGGCGCCGCCTGCCTGCTGATGGCCATGGCCGCGATCGACGGCAATCGCTCGATGACCCGCGCCGAAGAGATTGGACTGTGGCGCGAAGCAACCACGGTGTTCATGACCGCAGGCCACGGCGGCTGCAGTCCGCAAGGGCTGGCCTTGGCGGCCTGGCGACGAGGGTTTGCTGTGCGGCTGGTGCTGAGTCACACAGGCTCACTGTTTCTGGATGGCGTCCGCAGCCTGCAGAAGAAGGCCATCATGACCCTGGTGGAGGAGGGCTTTACCCAGGAGCTGGCCACAACAGGAGTGGAGCAGGTGCTGGCATCCACCCTGGACGTTCGCGCTGCGCTGCAGGCAGGCTTCAAGCCGGTGGTGCTGATCAGCAGCTACCGCTTCACTCGCCTGAAAGCGCCGCACTGGGTGCTCATCACCGCTTGCGATGAAGAGTTCGTGTACCTGCACGACCCGGATGTCGATCACAGCCGGCACAAGCGCAGCCTGGACTGTCAGCACTTGCCGGTCAGTCACGCGGAGTTTCTGCGCATGACGGTGTTCGGTCGCCAGCGGGTTCGCGCCGCGGTGATGTTGCGCGCCCGATGAGCGCCGATGGGCGGACTGATCGTTGCGCTGGCAACGCTTCGCGTTCAGCCGCTGGATCAATTCCAGGCGGCTGGAGCCGCGCAATGTGGGTGAACCCATCCTGGATCTGCCGGGTTCAGCTTCGCCTATGGCGCTTTGCCAGTCTTTCTGCTACGTTCACCGTAATGGGCGTGATTAACGGTTTCAACACAGGGACAGGCCAGTCAACTCAATGCTGCGAGATCCCGATGCTGGAAACCCTCCCTAATATGCGCCACGACCTTGAGCGCACGGCAACCCACCTCGAAGACCTGTCCCTCGCACTGGCAGGTCACCTTGTCTATGCCAGTCACCGCAGCGCCTTGCGCGACGGCGCCGGCATCGTGAGCAACATTGAGGCCATCGACTCCACGGTTGCGACCCTGAGAAACGCAGCGGCCAGGATCGCCCCGGACCGCGCTTGAATCCCCTTCGCGCAGCCCTTCACCTACCCGCCGTCACTTTCATCAGCACTTGCGAGAGTTGATCGATGGAATAGGGCTTGTTGAGCAGTTCGAACCCGTCCGAGCCTTTCTCGGCGAGCACGTGGCTGTAGCCTGAGGTCAGCACAACGGGCAGGTTCGGATGACGCGTGCGAAGGGCATGAGCCAGCTCGATTCCGCTCATGCCCGGCATGACCACATCCGAAAAAAACCACATCGAATCGTGGGTTGCCCACGCTCAAGCGATCCAGCGCATCCTGCGCACTCGCAGCCAGAACCGGCTGATAACCCAGCTCGGTCAGCGCCTGAATGGCGAAGGTACCAACTTCGACATTGTCTTCCACCACCAGCACCCGCGTGCCGTGGCCATCCTGCAGCGTCCAGCGGGGTGACGCATCGGTGGCGGCCGGGGACTGCCTCTCAACCCGTGGCAGGTAGAGGGTAAACGTGGCGCCTTTGCCAACATCGCTGGCCACGGCAATCTCACCACCCGATTGCTTGGCAAAGCCGAACACCTGACTGAGCCCAAGCCCCGTGCCTTCCCCGATCCCTTTGGTGGTGTAGAAGGGCTCGAAGATCTGTTCCAGCTGTGTGGCGGGAATGCCTGTGCCGGTATCGGTAATGGATATCGCCACAAACGGGCCAGTGACCTGCGGATGAAGCCGAACCAACGGCATCGACTCGACAGGGCGCACGGCGATGGAAAGCTTGCCTTCGCCTGTCATCGCATCCCGGGCGTTGGCGACCATGTTCACCAGGGCCGTGTCGAACTGGTTAGGGTCGGAGTTCACGAAACAAGGGGCGTCTGAAAGGTCGATCACGGTTTCGATGCGCGAACCTGTCAGCGTCCCGATCATGCCGGTAATGGCCCGAAGATTGTCACAGACGTCAAACACCGCAGGCTGCAGCGCTTGCCTGCGGGCGAAGGCGAGCAGTTGGCCGGTGAGCCGGGATGCGCGGTCCACGGTTTCGGAAATGGCGGTGATGTACCTCAGTCTTCGCTCGTCGGTGAGGCTGGGCCGCAAAAGAAGATCAGTGGATGAGCGAATGACGGTCAGCAGGTTGTTGAAGTCGTGGGCCACGCCCCCGGTCAATTGGCCGACGGCTTCCATTTTCTGTGACTGGCGCAGGGCCTCGGCCTGTTCCCTCTCGGAGGTGACATGCCGACCTGCCGCATAGATACGGCCATCCTGAAATGACCCCGTCCAGCTGAACCATTTGTAGGTGCCATTCTTGTGCCGCAGGCGGTATTCGTAAGGCGTGACCAGCGGGTGATCGAAGATCCCGGTAAACGCTGCGACAGCGCCGGCGAGATCCTCGGGATGGGTGAAGTCAGCAAATCTGGCGCCGACCAGTTCTTCCTCCGACCAGCCCAGTTGCTCTGTCCAGCGCGCGTTGACCTCGTCCAGCATGCCGTTGGGGGAGGCGATGACCAGCAGCTCTTGCGAGAGGCCCCACGCTCGGTCGCGCTCACGGGTACGCAAGGCGAGGTTGGCGGTCTGCTCTTTCTCGGCCGTGACGTCGCGTGCACTGCAATAGACCTTGCCGTCCTCAAGCACGGCGACCCACGATAACCAGCGGTAGCTGCCGTCGCGATGCCGGTAGCGATTCTGGAAGCGCGACACGGGCCGCCCTTTGATGGCTTTGCTGAAAATCGCCTGACTGTTGCGCAGGTCATCCGGGTGTACGAGAGAAAACAGATGGGTATGCAGCTCTTCAGGCGACCAACCCAAGGTAATCGTCCAGGCCGGGTTCGACGCCTCGATCATGCCCTCGGCGTTGATGACGGACAACAGATCAGGGCTCAGCAACCACGTGCGGCTGCGCTCGGTGGCGCGCTCGTTAACCTTGCTTTCGAGTTCGGAATTGAGGTCACGCAGTTCGTCCTGGCTGCGCCGCAACCTGAGATCGGAACGGTGCCGTTCGATGGCCAGCGCGGTGGTCTGCGCAATCACGGCAATGGCTTCGATGTCACTGGCCGAAGGCGAGCGAGGTTCTGCGTAATAAACGGCAAATGTGCCCAGAACCGTGCCATCAGCAGCTTTGATAGGCATGGACCAACAGGCCCGCAGACCGTTGGAAACGGCAAGCTCGGTGTAGCCGTCCCAAAGCGGGCTGGTGGCGATGTCGTCGACGTAGACCGGCGTGCCGCGTGCCGCAGCAGTCCCGCACGAACCTATGCCCTCGCCAATGGCGATCCCGTGAATCGCTTCGTTGTAGACCACCGGCAGACTGGGCGCAGCGCCGTGCAGCATGTATTGCCCGTCCTCGCTGAGCAGGAGCACCGAGGCCATCACCTTGGGGCTTTGCGCTTCAACGGCCAGTAACAGATCGGTGAGCACCTGGGCCAGTGGGATGCCGGCGGCAATCTGGCCAAGAACCTTCCGTTCACGCTCGATCAATGCGACGGGCGAGTAGGTTCCGCCAAGCAGACTCAGATCGATGGAGGGTTGCGTAACGGACGGGTCAGGCACGGTCTTGGGTTCTCGGAAAGAAAGGTCGCTTCAGGTCAATGGCAGCGTAATGGGTTGGCCCGTGATCAGCCAACACGTTGTCATTAACTCTCGACAGGGCGCGATCACTTATAGTTCTCGGCAAGGCGCATATTGTTCCACGGGTTGAAGCGGACGGTGCCATTTTGATAAAGTTGTAACCAGACATTGCGCTGTATGGCGCTCTGCGTAAGCGTTAACGTCAACCAACGCAACCATGGGACCACTTCGTCCTTACGTTGTGCAGGTGCTTATGACGTCCTCCTGACCGACCGTTCGCGTCGGAATATCTCTATCCGCCAGCAAGAGCGGCCAAGCTCTTTTGTGGTACTGGCTGCCGTTACTTTATTCGAAAACAGAGCACTTCTAATGTCTATCCAGCAAACACCCGATCACGTTTTGCCTGCCCGTGCCGCAGCCAAAATGGAAGCCGCCATGGCCGTGGGCAGCTTCGCCATCGGCACGGGCGAGTTCGCCATCATGGGCCTGATGCCCGACGTCGCCAGCAACCTGCACCTGAGCGAGCCGCAAGTGGGCCACGCCATCAGTGCCTATGCCCTGGGCGTCATGGTCGGCGCGCCGCTGCTGGCGATCCTCGGCGCGAGGATGCTGCGCAAGCACCTGTTGATCCTGCTGATGGCCCTCTACGCGGTGGGCAACATCGCCACGGCGTTCACGGCAACCTTTGGCAGCCTTGTGGCATTTCGCTTCATCAGTGGCTTGCCCCACGGTGCCTACTTCGGCATCGCGGCCGTGGTGGCCTCCAGCATGGTGCCGGCCAACAAGCGCGCCGGGGCTGTGGCGCGGGTGATGATGGGCCTGACCCTGGCCATGCTGCTGGGTAACCCTGTTGCGACCTTTCTGGGGCAATTCTTCGGCTGGCGTTCAGCGTTCGCGCTCGTGAGCGTCATCGCCATGGCGACCATCGCGCTCGTATGGTTTTTTGTACCGGATCGTCGAGACGAAGCCCGCAGCGACCCTCGCAGAGAGATGCGTGCCTTCAAGAAGCCCCAGGTGTGGATGGCGCTGTCGATTGCCGCCATCGGTTTTTCCGGCATGTTCTCGGTGTTCAGCTACCTGGCACCGACGATGCTCGACGTCACCCAAGCCTCCCCGGAAATGATTCCCTTTGGCTTGGCAGCGTTTGGCATGGGCGGCATCCTTGGTAACATCGCGGGCGGCAAACTGTTCGACCGCCTGCAATTTCGCGCCGTCGGGCTGGTGCTGATCTGGTCGATCGCCGTTTTGCTGTTCTTCCCGTTCGCCGCAGGTTCTATCTGGGGCGTGATGCTGGGCATTGGCCTGGTCGGGACGATGATCGCATTGGCGGCGCCCCTGCAGATCCGCCTGATGGACATCGCCCACGAGGCGCCGAGCCTCGCAGCGGCGTCCAACCACGCCGCATTCAACCTGGCCAACGCACTGGGCCCATGGCTTGGCGGGATGGCGATCACCGCAGGATTTGGCTGGACCAGCACCGGCTACATTGGCGCGGCCACGGCCCTTGCGGGGTTGGTGCTATTCGTGATTGCAAGAAGGATGAAGGGCGGGGAGTGAACCCTCGGTTGCCCGAGTGAAAGCCGCCGTTGAGCGATAGTGCTTCGCTCAGCGGCCAGACAGCCAATCACTCACCCGGCAAGTTCGGCCGCTCGGTGGGGGCGTCGAGTTTGGTGAGAAGAGCATCGATGCCATCTGACATCGCAGGGGGTCAGTTGCGTTCCTTCATCGGCAGACGCTTGATCGAATACGCCCGTTTCTCATCTTCAGAGTTGTAATACACGTTCTGTGTGGTGCTCAGGCTGTTGTGACGCAAATCGACCTGCAAATCCTTCATGTCTCTGTGCGGCGCATCGAAAGTGGCCGAGGTGTGCCTCAGCCAGTGCAAGGAAGCGGCGCGCAAGCGGTTGACGTCTTCATCTGACCAACCTTCAGCCTGCATACGCTCCAGCGCGCGGTCGAACACCTCCTGAAGCAACAAACGGATATGCCGATCGGACAAGCCTGCGCGCCCACGGCGCGTGGCGATCAGCGGCGTGGTTTCACGGAAGCCGGGCAGGGGAGTGAGGCCCTGATGCAGGCGCCAGCGCTTCAAATAGTGCTCTATATAATCATCGCGCACGCTGATCTTCGCCGCCTTGTTGCCCTTGCCGACGACGTGATACCACCAATTGCCAGCGCCATCCTTGCGCATATCGCCCATGCTTGGCGTCCAGTTATCGCGACCGACCAAGTCGGACACGCGCAGATACATGGCAAAAATTGTCGCGACAATAAACAGCGTGCGTTCGTATTTCGGGTCCTGATCCGCCAGTCTTTCGGCCGTCTCCAGCACGAAATCCCACTGCAATGATGTCAGGATGCGCGTGTCCTGATTGTCAGTGTTGCGCTCCTTGTATTTACTCTTTTGCTTCACGGCGCGAAACGGATTGTGCTCACAAAAACCTTCGTCCGTTGCATGCTGAAAGAAACTCCCGCACACCGCGAACACCTGCGCGATAGAGCCTTGTGCAGGACGATAAGATTCCTGCAGGGCAGGCCGGTTCTGTTCGCTGGCGCGTTTACGTTCTTCTTTGGAAACAGTTTGACTGAAAGGCTTCCAGTTCGTGTTCAGCACATAGATGTCAGTGGCGACTTTCTTACGCGCACCCAAGCGATTGAAGCGGGATTTCACCATAGGCCCGACCCAGGCGGGGTCCGGCGCCAGGCAAAATTCCATGAACTCCTCGGCGTGGGTACGGCGCATTTCGAGCAGGGGAACCTTGGATTTGATCAGCGTCCACAGCAACAGCCGCTCAACGTGCGTGCGATAGGAATTGAACGTAGACTCATTGCCCGCATAGGATTTCAGAAACCCGCGCACAGCCCGATAGCCCTCTAGGGCCTGCAACTCGGCAGGGAATCGCTCCAGATAGTCACGGATGGCCGGCAATTCGTCCTTGAGCGAGCTGAAATTCAGCTCTCCAAAACGGGTATAGGTTTCAAACAGGGGATGCGGCGTCGTCGGCGCAGACATGGCAGGCTGGGTAAATTCGTAGAAATGGGGGGTGATGATCCTACGGGGAGCGGCATTGTGCAATATCCGGGTCTGACAGTTATCGGATATTGCAAATGTGTCTTCCTGCGTCGCGAGGGCTCTGGACCGGGCCCTTTAGCCATATTGCCCCCCAGATGCCTCAATCCTGCCATTCGTTGGTGATCAGATCCCTTTTATGCACTTCCTGACATCATCGTCAATCACATTCCCCGGTTTTATGCAGTTTTTTAAAGGTTTTTGGTCCGGAATCGTGTCAAATTCGGCTCTTTTACGATTCCGGCACTGTCTGGTCATTGCCTTGCCAAAGGCTGCCGGGTCGCCTTTGAAAGATTCACAGCGATGCGTTGGCCAGCTTGTGCACCGGGATCGTCATCATGGGCAGCGCTACAGGATCTGCAACCTCCGCGTTGACGCTTGTGCATGAAAGCAGGAACAGGATGACTGTGTGGGTTTCATTGGTTGTCCTTGATCGTGATGCAGGAGCTGGTGATTGCGCGGAGTGGAAGTCTATGAGGTTTCATTCTGAGAATTGCTGCGTGAAGCAAAGGTGAAACGCGAAGCCTGTTGGAGAAACGATGGGAGTCTGACCGGGTACGGTTCGGAGGTCGCTGAAAGCTGAGAATGAGACAGCTAGGGATTCCAGGCTTCTGTGGCTTGGAAGCAGCCCCCCAACGACCCTGATGTAAGCTTACCTAATTACGTATAATGTATATTATGTTAAATTTACTATTGTATGCGGCTTCTCAGGGTTGTATTTGTCCAAATCCACTAACCCCCGGTCGGTTTTGCACAAAACCCCGTTTCTCCGAAAATCAGTCATTTGCAGCCCCATCCTCATGCCCTCCCTTAGGTCGTCGTTTCACTAAACTCCGTTTCCATCCACCACCGCTCGAAACGTCCTGCTGACTGGCTAGTACGGCATACCTCTGCTAAACGTAGATGTACCAGCCAATCATTCTAGCTCGCGGGTTCGTCGATGGTGCGTCCGTTTATCCCATTTCCAATCTTCCCCCCGTACAGTCACTGGTACCCCAATCGTGAAGCCAGTTTCCCCATTAACCTCCAGATCCTATCCCGCTTGAATGAGATCGACGTCGCGAGTCAGCCTTTCATCAGTACTTGGTACGCGGATCGCTTCGTCAACTGGAGCGCCCACAATTGGAATCCAGCGACTGCGCATCTGCAATACCGTACCTGTACTCAGGGCTTGGAAAAGATGCTCAACTGGAGTTTCGCGAACGAGGTCTGCTTGCAGGATTGGACGCATGAGGATTTCGACGATTACTCCGAATTTATCCAGAATCCACCTCCCGATTGGCAGGCTCCTAGTAAGCAGACTCGATACCTGGGAACCCCCGCCAAGGACTTTAAGGACTGGTCGATAAATCCGAACTGGAAGCTCTTTCAACGCAATCATAATTCAGAGCCATCCGGGACAATTGATAAGAACGTATGGAAGCGAGAGATTCGCTGCGTCAAACAGTTCCTAGATTTCTACCTCAAAGATGTCAGGGCCACGCGTGAGAACGTAGCCGACCGAACGCCTGAAACGCTCGTGTTCAAAGAGCCTGAGGCCCGAGCCACGATCACAGACGAAACCATGAGCTGGATGCTGAGCGCGCTCCCACGCCTTCCCCTCAGCGCGCACGATGTCCAAGTGGTCTCGATGTACCTTGTTATCGCGAGGCACTCCGTACGGCCCATGTGGCAGGTGGTGGGTAACCTTTCAGCTCCAGGGCGCATCGACCAATTTTCGCGAAATGACCAAGGTGTATGGCAGGAGCCTCACCGGAAGACCGGCCTGCCGACAGCGCTACCGCCTGAGTTCGGCCGCGCCTTCGAGCGTTATCTCAATTACATTAATATTGATCCCGGTTTGCCCCTACCTGGTTCGATCCTCTTCTCCAAGGAGAATTCGTCAGATGCGTTGGTCATCAAGGGGCTCTGGCGCATGATTCTTCAAATCCGGGAAGGTCTTGCCGACTTGGCACAGGCGTCGAATAGTCCAAATATTGTTCAAGCGGCTGATGACATCCGCTCCCTCACTGCTGCGATGGTATCGAATCGTTCGTCCGGGAAATCTTAGGCCTGCCGGCATCTATCGCTCAGGTTCTGATCAGAGAGCATCTAGGCTTGGCGCGGGATTGACGCGCTTAGATGATGGGCGTGGCTAAAGCGCGGCTCTCGTGAATCAAGCCGCCCGCCAGGCGAGCGTCTTGACCCTGGCGGGCTTCGATCCTCACGCCTGCGCGCTCCGCTTGCTCAACTGATATCTGTCACTGATCGGATCGAGAACACCCTCTGCCCGACTCCACTGCCAGGTCGCTTTTCCTGGAGTCCTGCGCAACCGAACGTGGCAATGGCTGATCAGCACCGTTAAGGGGATCAGTCGCTTCGAGAGGTAGGTTGATATCTCAATTGCCTGTGGGAGGGATCTAGGGCCTGCCCCCAGCCTATTTGGAATGGATAGCCGTTCGCAACGCTCCAGCAGCTCTTCCATGTCCATGACCGGAAGCTCCTGATCACAATAGTCACACTCGTTGACGTCGTTATCAGAGGCTAGCGCGCGCAGATACTCTTCTGTCAGGCAATCGGTGCACACCACCTTGTTCATCTACGTGCTACCCCCCCTTTGGGGTTTGGTTGATGACGCCCCCTGACTACTCGCGGCGCCTAGGGTATTTCCGTAGCGCCATTTCGGGGGTAGAAGCTCGTTTCATCATGAATTACGAAGGACGGATGTCATCAGTTGACATTCATCCCAAAACACCATGGCATTTTTTAAACTTCATGCCTGATCCACATGGGCATGGTTCATTACGACCCACAGCCCCCATCGAGAGCCTTGCCTCCTGATGTTGGCTTTTCAGGGCTAAAAATTCTATGTACTCAGCCTGTCCCTCAACTTCCTTCCTTTGGTTGTCCTCAAGGCCGGACAGGTAGGGGGTCAGTCGGTTTATCTCGTTATGCGCGCTTTGGTGGTCGCCTGCCAGGGCGAGAATCACGGCATATTGGCTCCTGACCTGTACCATTCTTGTGACCAGGCCGGCATGAGTGATCACAGGTAGTACATGTTGCTCCATGACCTCCTTAGCGCCCTCATAGTCTTTGATTTCGACAAACTCATCGGCCGCATCCTGCCCCAGCCTCACCAGCGAGTCATATGCCTGGGTCATACTGTAGAACTTCATTGCATGGATTCGGGCAAACGGCGCCTTCAACCCTTGCGCGTGTCTAGTGATAGCGTATAGCTCCAAAGCATCGGCAAGATGCTTGAGGTCTTCGTGGACGTCAGCGGGCTTCTTGATCACCTTCCATAAGGCATCCGGGTTCTTGCCAATCACCCCTGCTGGGGTAATCCCCAGCAGCTCGTAATACCCCTGGATGACTTTCATGCAGAGCGCCTCGGCCTGCTTGTGACGTTTCAGCTTCCAGAGCGCAATAGCATGCGTATAGTCGAGCACTCGTTGATGGCTATCGTTTGGAATCTTGGGGGATGCATAGGCAAGCGCATCCTGCACTTGCCTCCAATCACCGATCTCCGAGGCGTACATCATTCTCTTGATCGCCCACGCGAGCTGCTCACGAAACTCGAAGCCATGAGCATTAACCAATTGCTCCATCATCGACAGTGGGTCTGGAACCTCATCAAACCGGCCGTCTCGCATAGAAGCGAATATCAGGCCATCCAGCGCCCAGAATGCCTGGTGGGGGTTGAGCGCGCCGTTATCGACTGCATGCTTCAAGCTAGAGGTGATATCTACGGATACCCCCATCTCGTAAAACAGCTCCTCCCCTGACAGCCCGATCAAGGTCTCCACATCCCCCAAGCGAATGAACACCTGGGTGAGAAGTGAAAACCGGGACGTGTCACGATTCTTTTCCAACCCCTGAATGAGTAGTTTTTTCAGGCTTACCAATGCAGCCGTTACCTGCTCTTCGTCCATGAGCTCCAAGTGATGTAAGGCAATGGCACGCATCGCGTCATGCACCTTAAGCGTTTTGGCCCCGAAGACCTCAATAGTTCCGGTGGCCTGGATCTTCCTTACCGTCGCTGCGGCACCTCTTGGAGAAAGCTTGAGGGCGGCGGCGAGTACTGATACCACTTCCTCGTGTGCCAATCCCACATCGGAGAGGCTGATGATCGCCAACGCGTCCCGGGTAGCTTGCTCGTAGCCGGAATAGACTCGGGTAAGAATGACCTCTTGGGCGGTCTCAACGACATTTGTTTGCTCTGCAAGATCAGAGCAAAGGCCATCAATGCTGCCGCCGTATTCCGCAAGAGCGACTCTTGTTGCGCTGTCGACGTAGAGTGGCAGTCCCCCGGTATAGCCTCGAAGCTGATCAAGGGCCTGCGGACTGCCGTAAGCACCGGCGCTGTGCGCTACAGCAGCAATGGTGTCGAGATCCCATCCCTTTAAGTTTTCGCGCTGCAACGTCGTGAGTGCCTCAAGCTCCCGAATGTTTTCGTGAGGCTGGCACAAGAGAACGAAGCGGATATGTCTCGTCGCGTTCAACAGATCGTAAAGATTAGCAACGGGAACCCGGTGCGCATTGTCGATAACGACCAGTAGGCTATTACCGTCCTGTTCCAGAAAGCGGTCAAATGCTCGGATAGCCTCAAATCCACTGGCGCCTGGCAGGAGTATTTTTCGGATGCCATCGGGATCGCGCTTGGAATATTTTGACGCCAACTCCCGCACGATAGAACTAGCAATCGCTGGCCCCGGTAGATCGCCAACGTCGTAGTAGGCGCATTGTTCCGGGCTGTGCAGTGCCGAGTTGGCCGCCCAGGTTGTTTTACCAGCACCGGATAGGCCGCAGACAATTCGCACACGATCAGGTGATGTGAAGGCAGGCTCATGCTGCTGGGGCCGGTACGTCTGCGGGGGAGTGGGAAAATCCTGAAGCTGCACGATCAGCTGTTCGAACAACTCGGGAAGATCAGCGGTGCTGAAGCTATGATTTGTTGCCCCCTCTCCGCCTGCCGATGCCAGTGTTACCAACCCTGCCAGTTTCCAGATTAGGGCTGCTGGCGACAGCACGGAGAAATTAAGCTGTGCTGCTTTCTCAACGCACCACTGCGCGGCTTCTTCCAGATTGCGCCAAGCAGGCGGCAGATAATCCGGCGGACTGGTGCCAGCACCTGGATAAATGTATGACAGATGAGGTGGGCACTCTCCCTGGTCGAGCACTGATTGAAGCGTTCGTCCGAGCGGCTGATTTGCCACAATCACGAAGCGCGCTTCGCCATGACGCCGGCCGACCGTATGCTCCTCCTTGATAAGATCGAAGCGCTCCAAAGCGCCTGCGACATCCCCCGGCATGATTGGATGCGACCGAGTCTTGACCTGTACGTACGTCCGACCAGAGTCAAGGCGAAGCTCGATATCCTCGTCTAACTCAACCAACACTTCCCTCACATCGGATGCTGCTGCCAGCAACAAACAACCGACAGCATAGAGGTGCTGGTAGAGAAACCCTTGGTGGACAAATTCAATTCGCCGTAATTGGGCCGGATCTAAAACTTCGGGGCTGTCTGACATGTTGCTGGACTGCATGAATATTCCTTTCCAATGAGCAGTGTCTATGCATGACGCGCTGGCTGGTTTAGCTGGAAGCGACGGGCCTCGATTGCAATGGGGAACCGCCCTCGGTCAATCGCAACGAACTCGTCGCAGTGACGGCAGGCATTATTTGTATGGCCTAGATCCTGTGAGTTGGCTGAGTTCACTAACGACGAGGCCCTAAGTGTCTTGGCATTCAGCCTACCTACGACGCCCAATAATGGGCGCCTCGGAGCAAATGACCAGCCGCTTCGCACCCCGGGTCATAGCCACATACAGATTGTTAGCATCCATCTGGCTAGGGTTCAGGATGACGGCGATATCGGCTTCGAGGCCTTTAAGCAACAGCGTGCTACCCACGGCACGTCTTGAGAGTGGTCGCCCCAGTAACCGGTTACGCTCACGCACCTGCAGTGCCGCCTCGACAAGTGAGTGGGTTCCGGACGCTGCCATGCGTAATGCGCTGATACATGCCCGGAAGACCTCCGGCCTGTAGAGGTGCGTCCCGTCCTGGTTTGCAAAGTTTTCGAGTAACCGAGCGGCGGCCCCAAGACTAGGGACTTGTTGAAATTCGAGAGCGCATTGCTCGATATTTGTTGGCGGCGTGCGGTTGCGGCCCGCACGGATCGTCACGATACGTGCGGTGAGCGCAGCGGCACCCACACCGGTCATGATGCTGGCAGCCAGCTCGATAACCCCATTCAACGCATGCTCAGATCCAGGATCAAATGCCCTGGCGAAATTCATCATTTCCGTCAGTTCAACGTTCTCGACCGCAGTGGCACCCGGTGTCTGGCTGGAGAGCCGAAATCGACTGCTGGGGTTGGCGGCGTCGCCAATGATGAGAGCAGACTCACCGTCCCTGAGCCTAACCAGCGCAGCGCTCCGACGTTGCGCATCAGCGGTTGCAGTCCGGATAGGCACCCACTCAACTTCCGCTGGAGCGCCTCGAAGATCGATACCCTCTCCTGCTGCCAAAGGCTGCCGAAGATCGAGGAGCCATTGACCAAATTGCTCGGTATTGGCCCGGCGCCAGCGCCACGGGGTGTTGAGTGTTCCAACTGCCGGGAAATGCGGGATGACGTCAGTTGGCCAACTCACCAGCGTGTTCCCGCGAAACCCAAAGATCGCCTGGAGAGGATCGCCCATGACGCACGTCGGAATGCTTTGGGCTAGCCACGTGACCATGGAATGCTGGGACTGGTTACAGTCCTGGTATTCATCTACGAGCAGTCGCGAGTAGCTCGCACTGATCACATGGCTGATGTGGCCATTGCGTAGCAGGTGGCCTGCTGCATTTCGAATGGCAGGATAGTCATCTGCTCGGTTTTCCAGCAGCAGGATCCGTGGATCGTGGCCGCTGCGCGCAGGAAATTTGCTGATCAATCTCATCGCAAAGCCATCGAGCGTTGCCACCTGGTATCGCGAGCTCTGGATTCGAGCACGTTGAAGACGTGTGCGCAGAGCCGCCACACCAGCGTTGGTGTGGGTCAGAATCAGTATCGGTTTGGGCTCGCTATGCGCAGCCAGCGTATCGGCGATCAATTGGGTCTTACCACATCCCGCCGGCGCCATTACCGATCCACGCTCGACGACTGACAGATCGATCTCAGCCGGCATGCACCCACTCCTTGATGCCGTTGATGATCTGCTGGAACGCGGGGTCAGAGTCCAACAAGTGCGGCCCTATGATTTCCTGGCCAATGGCTTGATAGCTTGTGACCGACTTGTACCAGCCCTTTGACCGGGCACGCGAGGAAATGCCCAGCAGAGAACGGGTCTCCTCGGGGTATGCATTTCCGCCCGCACGATGCTCCTGGATCACCTGTAGGGTTGATCGCCCTTCCGATTTGGACTGGATCTGGCTTGCCACGAGCGTAGGGTCATTCACCTCTAACGCTTTGGCGATCAGCGCATCAATGGCCAAGTCGGGCAGGCTGGCAAACAACTCATCCTCTAGAGCCCTGCCCTGTCCCCACGTCATCGCCGTTCCGCCCTGAGCTACAAATGCTTCGGCGACTTCAGGGGTGGGCGGTTTGTCAGCGTCCACAACGATAAGCACCCGATAACCGAGTCCGATCATTGCCAGGCCTCGGTTGTAGACGTGATCCGTACTTCTGCCTCCTGCGTCGACGTAAGCGCAACCCCTGGCCAGGAACGAATCGTTGTTCGCGCCGCTCCAGAACTGGTCGAGTCCTCGCACCAGTCCGACTTCACTCGCGCCTTCGCAGACGATGACATGCTTGGCCAAAAAGGCCTCGGGGTCGGCCCGCAACGTGCTTTGAACATCATTGCCGTCGCCGGCAAGGATCACTTGGTGTTGGTCGCCGACCTTGCGTACGACATGCAGCTGTTGGCCAGACAGCTCCCGCAACGCCACCGGGGAATGCGTGGTGATGAATACCTGTAGAGGCTGCTGGGTATCTTTGGCACCCAATGAGTCAAGGAATCGAATAAGGCGGTGGGGCTCAAGCCCATACTCGACCTCATCTACGAGAGCGATGGATGCAGCATCGGCCGCCATTCGCTGAAGTCCCGCAACCAGCAAACGCGAGGAGCCGGTACCCAGCGAGCGCAGAGGGATCCCTGCGCTGTCATGCAGCGCGATCGCCCCATCACCGACGGATACTGCGTGGGCATCCAGGAGGGCTTGTGCGCCCTCACCCACTGGTACGCCAAGATATCGTGAAGTCTGGTCAACGATGTCCAGTGGCCGCCGGAGTTGATCCGATGCCTGTGCCCCAAAATTTTCCCGTGCTTGCCTGGCTGCATCAGCCAGCGCGCCACTGAGCTCAGGGCGCTCTTCGGTCAATCGGTTGAGAATCGAGTTGCGGTTCCAGGAGAGGTTCATGCTGGCGAAGCTCCCTATGCGCGCGGGGGCTATCCGGGAGCGATCTTTCCACGCCAGGCTTCTTTCGGTTCCAACTGCCGCTGCCCGATCGGAGTACAGTGCCCATGTAGGCTCCAGATCGCTTTCGACCTTAAGCCTCAAGGTGAGGACAGTTTCCAGTCCCGCGCCGGGCTCATCCTCTATGACGCCCGTGCGCCGATCAATCCCTCGAAGGAAGTCGCCGTAAGCATCCAGATTGACCATCTCATCAGGAAGGCATCCGAGCGTGATGGCAATCACGATAGGTGTGTTGACGTCCAGGGCGTAGAAGTCAGTGTCGCTGAACGATGCACTTCGCCTAGCGCCGAGGCAGAGATCTATTGCATCGAGAATGCTCGACTTACCGCTATCGCCGGGGCCGATCAGGCAATTGATTCCGTTCGATGGCGCCCAATCCAGCGCCTGAATAGCCCGGAAATGCCGGATTTCCAGCTTGCGTATTCTGACCATGGTTATCGCCTCCGTGCGCCACGTTTAACTGCTTATTGAGCGATAGTAGCGTTTAGCAGTCATCCCGGCAAAGCGCTTCACGAGGACACCCATGCGAACCGAGCCTGACTAGAGGAAGGAAGCACACGGGCCACTGAAACCCTTACAGGGCGCATTCCAGAGCGGTAGACTGCGACCATCGTTATCGTCAAGGCACGCATGGATGGCAAAGAAAACCCGTTACTACGCAGTCGTGCATGGAAAGCCATCTGGGATATTCAACGTATGGGAAAGTGGCGCAGCACCTGCCACTCAAGGCGTAGAGAACGCAGTGTTCAAGTCTTTTACGACGTTGGAACATGCTGAGGAATGGTACCGGCAGAACGTACCCCCTACTTCGCGGTACCTCTCTCCCGTCTATCACTTCGAAACGCAGCCTGTTTTGGTCAGCGCACCTCACACTCCGATCATGGAGACGTTGGAGCGAATTTCCCCTGGCCGACATGTTGTTTTCACTATCAGCAATCCGGAAAACAACGAGCCTTTTTACGTCGGCGAAACGCTGAACCTTGAACGCAGCGAGGCTCGTCATTTAGGCGGCACGAGTCGGAAACGCAACGGCATCGCCCTTAAGGTCAGGGAGCTGCAGGCTCAGGGGATTCGGCCCGTGTTCAATATCGTCGAGCGCCACGACTCCAAAGAAGCGGCGCTGGAAGGCAAAACCAGGCTGGTTAAAGCCTACGTCCAGCGGGGCATCGAGCTCGTGAACAAGACAAGGGAACACCGAGAGATACAGGAGCTGTACCGAGCACCTGCGGTTCGTCTGGGCACTGTCATTGGTGATGCCCCTTTCGACTTGGGGCCGTATCGTTATCCATCCAGACAAGCCCTGAAAGAACGTCTTGAAGCGTACCTCGGCCAGGTAAAACCAGGGCTGATCACGCATCCGACCGCAACCGAAAAGCTCATGCTCCTTTGGGAAACCACCGGCGCAGGTTCCGAGGTTGTGAGCTTCTCAACCACTACCGCAAAAGATCGGCCTCGTCTCCTGGCCCACTTGGTCGATGGTACCCAGGCAGAGTTTGATTATGCTCGGGCTATTGATTGGATACCGTGACCGGCGGCTTCTCCTGACCTCTCACAGCCGCATCCAGCGTTCCCATCTCACCGGTCTCCGTACCAGTTTTGATAAGGCAATGACTTCGCTCCCATGATCAAAAGTATAAACGCTCCTTGGTGGGCAAAATGGCTCCCGTTCGCTGTCAGCGAGGTAACAATCTCGACATCAGGCATAGAAATGACTGGGCGGCGCGGCAGCCAATTCATTGAATGGTCTGTACTGACAGCCCCACCGGCCCGAGCCCCCATCTGGTTTTTGCATTTGGTGTTGCTGGACACGCCCCAAGGGGCAAAACGCTTCTATTTCCGTACGAGCCTCCAATGTGACAAGGCGTGGAAAGCACTCACACAGGCCTGGTATGCCCCGAAAATTACTGATCTAGAATCCAAGCTGAAAGAGCTCGACAACAAGCTGATCAGTAGTAGATACGTCCGTACATCGAAGTGGAAAACGATCAGAGCAGACATTGAGTCATGGGGCGTCGGCCTGCCAGCGATACCCTCCCGGGGTGTTCTGGAGGACGCCAGCCATGAGGTGCTCGAAAAGGTGTCGGCCCTCATTCAAAAGCCGGAGGCTTGCCTTGAACAAGCTCGTAAACGCTACGTTAAGTCAGCTCTAGCTGAATACCACGAGCTTTTCGAAAAGGTTGAGACGAAGCCGCTGACCGATAAGCAGCGGCTCGCGTGTGTGGTCGATGAGGACAACAATCTGATCTTGGCTGGTGCCGGTACCGGCAAAACCAGCACGGTGATTGGTCGTGTGGCATTCCTGGTGCAAAGCAAACAAGCAAAGCCCGAAGAAATCCTGCTGCTCGCCTATGGCCGAGAGGCCGCTGAAGAGATGCGTGAACGACTGGAAAAAAAACTGGGCGTAAAAGGTATCACAGCAGCCACCTTTCATGCCCTGGGTCGCTGTATTGTTGAGAGGGTAGAAAAACGTCCACTTGAGGTCTCACCTATGGCGACCGATAAGGCCGCCAAGACTCATTTCATCAACACCGTCTTCGAGCAGAACCAGAGAAAACCGGCATACCAACAGCTACTGCTGAGGTACTTTGAACGTTGGCTGCACCCGGTGCGCAACCCCTTTGACTTCAAAACGCTCGGTGAGTACTACCGTTTTTTGGAAGACAATGGCATTAGGACGTTGAAGCGCGAGCAAGTAAAGGGGTTTGGAGAGTGCGACATTGCCAATTTTCTCTTCATGAATGATATCCAGTACCAGTATGAGTCGGGCTATGACACGCCCTTGCAATCACCCGATCGCGGCCTGTATCGACCCGATTTCTTCTTGACTGAATACAATGTCTATATCGAGCATTTTGGTATTGATCGTAATGGAGGTACCGCGCCGTACATTGATAGAGAAAAATATCATGCTGATATGGTTTGGAAGCGGAGAGTGCATACCGAGGGAAAAACTCGGCTGATCGAAACCTACCACTACGAAAAGCAAGATGGCACCTTGCTGGATGTGTTGAGGCAGCGTCTTGAAAAATTCGACGTTAAATTCAACCCTCTGCCCGACGAGGCCGTTCTTGAGACACTCAGGGAATTCGGGGCTGTTAAGAAGTTTTCTGTAATCTTGGGTGATATGTTATCGCTTATTCGGGGCGCGAATTTATCTTCTGATGAGCTTCGCGCGGTTGTCGAGCAGGCTGCTCATCCCCACCAGATCCAAGCTGCATTGCACCTGCTAGCGCCCATCCGACAGGCCTATGAGGATCAGCTCCACGACTCAAAAAACGTCGACTACGATGACATGATCACGAAAGCCTGGAGGTATGTGAAGGAAGATCAGTTCCAGAGTCCTTGGAAATACATTATTGTCGACGAGTTTCAGGACATTGCAAAATCCCGAGCGGAGATGGTATTGGCGCTCAAGGAGAAACAGCAAGATGTCTCACTTTTTTGTGTCGGGGATGACTGGCAATCAATCTATCGGTTTACCGGTAGCGATATTTCCTTTACATCTGAATTCGAAAAGCGCTTCGGCGCTACCCAGCCAAATGAATTGGATAAAACGTTTCGTTTCAATAGCAAGATTGGTGACGTAGCTAGCAAATTTGTGATGCGGAATCCAAAGCAGCTGGTCAAGGACATCAAGTCTCATGCCGTTGCGGACTGTCCGATGGTTTCGCTAGTGCGAGCTTCATTAGGTACAAAGAAAGAGAAGAAAGATGCAATTGATCGCATAACTCAACGGATCTCCGAAATAGCGCCGGCAGGTTCGTCCGTTTATTTCCTTGCTAGATTTAAATCCGAATTACCTGACCTTGAAGCGCTCACCAGTCAGTATCCTAACCTGACTTTCAAGAACGACTCTATCCACACCTCCAAAGGCAAGGAAGCAGACTTCGTAGTCATACTTGGTGTGGTCAAGGGCGAGTATGGTCTACCGTCAGAGAAAGTTTCGCATCCATTGATTGAGGCCTTGCTACCCAAAGCGGAGGCCTATCCACACGCTGAGGAGCGGAGGCTGTTCTACGTCGCTTTGACCCGTGCCAAGCATCGCGTGTACATCGTTACGGATATGCGCAAGTGCTCTCCTTTTGTCTTGGAGCTGGTCAAAGACCGCCATCCTCTTACCTTGGAGGACTTGGATGGTTGTGAGGAACAGCGCCTAGTATCCGCATCCACCTGCCCAGTGTGCCTTGAAGGGAACCAGGTTTTGAAGGTCAATGGCAAGAATGAGCAATCCTTCCTAGGCTGCACAAACTTCCCGCGCTGTCGACACACAGAGCCTTGCTGTCCTACCTGCCGAGGGCCTCTCCGTCCTGCGCAAGGGGCTTACAGGCTTTGCAAGAAATCAGGCTGCAAGGGCTGGGTCGCGATCTGCCCAACGAGCGGAGGCCAGATGGTTTATCGCGAGTCAGCCAAAAAATGGGGCTGCTCACATTACCAAAAGGGAAGCGCCAACAGCTGCGGCTACATGATCGCGCGCATCCCAGCGCCTCGGGCAACGTAAAGACACTCCGGAGCCTATCAACCCAGTCGATCCAATGGCATCTGCACCGCAAGCCTGTGGATCTCAATACAAGCCAAGGATGGCCAACGAAGAACCTAGCCTCCATCAGGCACCGACAGATCCCCACTTCTACCTGGGCGCGTTCTGCCGCGCAGTGGCAGGTTATCGCAGTGATCTCAGGAGCCGCCTTTGGCTGCGTTGGCTTCCTTGGATGTAGGCTGAAGCTGAGCATGGTTCTGGTGAAATTTTTTAAATGCTGCGCTGACCTCGCAATCAACGAGTGCGAGCGTCATGCCGTTCCCCTCGACCGCCAACGCAGAAAGATTGATCTCTTGTTCACGGGAAAACTGTTCGAGTAATCGCCAGAACGGCACCCTGTGATCGATGTGCAGGTTATTCGGATGGATGATGTCCACGCCTGTTATTGAGCATCTCACCGGCCATACAAGGCTTTCACGAAATGCATCCATTTGAGGTCTGATCGCAAACCTGAGCGCTTCGCAGACCTTGCCATGGGGGGACTGGCCCACGCCCGTGATGCATTTTTTATAGGAGAAGCTATCGCTGGTGCCGTCCAGCCGCACCAGATGAAGTCCTCGTCCCGCGAGCGAGTTGCGTTCCAGTCGGAAGTGGTCAACGCCCACGCCGATTTTTCGATCGGCATCCGGATGAAGAGCTAGGAGCAGATGGAGCTTCTGAACAGCCACAGGGTGAGTTACCTGCCCGATGTCAGCCGTACGTACGTAATGCTTCAGCCGGTTTAGAAGCGTTTGCTTTGACGGGTATTCAAACGGGCCTAGCCAATACATCTCTGCATTCCCTGTGACGTGATTCAGACAGGCCTAGATCTCTGCGGCACCATTGTCACATGCACCCTGATAGCCGAAAGCAACTCGTTGGGGGATTCTGGCCCCCGACCCTTGCGGCACATTCAGGGCCTACCTGTCTGAATAGGCCTGATCGTGGAGAAACACGATAGCCGACGCCGTCATGTTCATCGCATATCTCGCGACATGCTCAGGCACCACTTTCGCGTTTTCTCCAGCGCCATGGGCTGAGCCAAGCTTGTTGCGAAGCGTGCCCACGACCATGAGCGGCGTTTCCCAGAAGCCCTCCATCTGGGTCTGGGCCATGATGGTTCTTAAAAGCTTCGCAGTGCTATCGCCCTCGCTGTAGCCAAAACGCTTCTGGCCGCAGATCACTTTCATGACGCTCTCATAACTGGCGTTGCACTTGGTCACACAGTCACCGAATTTCCGGTGCCGATAGTCCTCAAGGGCGGCCATGAACTCAGTGTTAGCGTGGCGAAATGCGGATTGCCGGAGCAACTGAAGTGCCGGTTCAATCGCCGTTTCATGGATCACCTGACTGTCCTTTGGAATCACCTTCGATTCTTCAAGAAGTCTTATTTGCTGACTGCTGCGAAAATCTTCGCTTTCCCACGGCTCCCAGACCTGCTGGGTGACAAAGTAGGGTAGATCGTCGACGCTCAAGAACTCGTTCAGTCGAGTCACCACGTCCTTCTGCTGCCCGCCCAGGCACCTATGAGCGTCAGTCTGCAGGATGTACTCCACGGCATCGAGAAAGTGGGCATCACTGCACGTGGTCAGGAACTGCAGGGTATCGTCATGTGGAGATAATCCCTGACGCTGACTCAATGAGACCCGGCCCACTAGGTAGGTCAATTTCCCATGCAGATGCTCAAGGGCTGCGTATAGACTCCCGCCACCCGCGTCACGTAGCAGCATCAGCGTCCGTTGCCTAAATCCAGGGGGCAGCGGCTTTCTGACAACAGCATCGTTTTCCTTCCTGCGGGAAAATACGTTGAAAATATTCCCTATCACGTTACCTACCTGCTGCTATTCAACGGAAGAATCAAAATTCTCGCCCGGTACCGCGTCCAGCCGCCAGCCAGATCAATCGAAGTGCGCTCAACAGGTGCAGGAGGCTGGCCACCGCATTTAGGCAGGCCACCTATACCGAGAAGAGCCTGTGCAGCTGACCTCATTTCGCTAAAGCTGGCCCACAGGCGCCGGCATGCGAGGCGTTAAAAAACACAATATATAGTGGGTGTTCAGCTATAAAATCAACAAAAAACACAATATATGCGAATTTTCAAAAAATATGCGGTTTTTTTGTATTCAAAGCGAAGGCTGCGAAGGAAGGCGATTTCCTCTTGGCCCCATGCGGGGCCAGCCTGCGTGGCTCCTTATTTCGTGACAAGATTTCGCATCGTAAGAACCCCAAAAACCCAAGGCAAAAATCGTCGGGAGCCCACGACGATCACCGTCGTCAGGACTCCACCCGCTTTTCCTTTGCCCTCAAATAATTAAAATCCGTCGCGAGAAAAAAATTTTAAGGGGGGGGGGCACAAAAAAATTAAATTCAGTTAAATTCACTACAGAAATCCGTTAAAACGAGAGTTATCACTAATTTTTATAACCTTTACCTGACGGCTTTTTCGGTGGGGTGGCATCACAGGCCGAGATCGATTGAGAAAAGCGCATCCCTAAGCGACAGCGGTTCGGCCTGGTCGCTCACGAGCTTTTCGAGCACGTAATAATTGATATGCGACCGCAATTGCTCCCGGATATGGATAAATTTCCCATTCGATGCTGGCATCCCCGTTTGTGGTAACACGGCTACGAAAACGGCAAACGCGCTGGCGCCGACATCCGACTCATGGATACGCGTCAAGGGGTTCACACCTGGCCTACGGCGAAAGCTTGCGACTGCACCCTTTACCATGGGCTCTAATTGCGAACCATAATGTGCCTCAACGCGGCGCCAGAGAAGCGCTTCCTGATCAGCCCTCACTGCTGTCCCCTGCTCCCGAACGGCGCCCAATATTCATTAAAACCGTTCCAGAGGCCAGCGCCCTGCTCTCACAGGATCTCTTAGGCGTTTTCAACGATGCACATCCAATTCGATCTGAATAACAACGATCGCGACGCATTACTTCGACACTGTAGAGAGTTCCTCCCCCACAGTGGTGATGCAAGGGAGGACGCACGCTTGGCTGACGCCCTCGAAACGCTTGCTTCGGCGCTGATTGAGGCCGACCAGCAGTGTCATACGCCGGCAATGCATCCATAGCCCGTCCAGCAGCTTTGCCAACACCTTTGCCAACACCTGGCAGCAATCAGCCTTTGTCACGAGAAGGTGTTGTCATGTTTGCGCTTTGTCTACGCAGGGTCATGGAACCAATCGGGTACCAGCTTTTTGTCTCGCCATTCCTCCGTGAGCACGACACCCGGGATCTTGCCCCATACACCGACGTCAGCGTGGTCGAGTACGATGATCTGCAACCGCCCCTGAGATGAGTTGACCGCATTCGCGAACGCCTGGAAGACCTTGCGAACCGCAACGCGGTCTTCATCGTTGAGCTCGTGCTCCTCCTCGACCTGCGCAGCGCGTTTGACCGGAAAGTAAACTTGGCTGGGTTGGTCGAATACCAGAAAGTGCGGTACAGGGTGCTCGACGCTTTTCTTCGACATGAAAAGCTTCTGCAGGGCCAGGAGCATCGCAACGTGATACGCAAGCCAGTTGGCACCGCTGCCAATTTCCCAAAGGAAATCATCGCGGCCATCATGACGCACCTTGATCGCAAGGTCGGTGATTGAAAGACCGATTCTCGCGTCCTTCCATTCCGCATCCAACGACGGGGTAATGTTGGCGCAGTACTCACTCAGTGAGTTGAGAATCTTGCGGGTATTCGCACGCACGACATCGATAGAAACCAGAGGAGACAGCTCAGCCATCCGATCCTCTATCGCTTTCAAGTCTTTGGCCAAGCTGCTATCGAACTGGGCTTCCTTGTAGTTCTTTACCGCTTCCTCCAGCCTGCCCAGGTATCGGTCGATATCTGCTTCCCGTAGGGCCTGACCTTTGGCCTGGGTATCAATCAGCTCGATGGCCCTGATCTCCTTGCGGATCGCTTCCAGCTCTTCTGCATCCTCACGCACCGCGTTTTTTAGTCGCACCAGTTCGCTTTCAACTGAAGCGGAAACGGCAGGCGTTGCCCGGGCGGTGTTCTCGATACCAACGAGCGCCTCACAGAGTGCGTCTAACTCTACGGAACTTGAATCTGTCGCGGCGCCCAGTGCTGGGGACGAAGCATCGTCCTTGCTGGCCAAGCTTTTCAACCAGGTCGACAGTGACAATCGTTCCTTCATCGTTTCTAACGCGGATAGGTAAGCGTCTGCATCCCTTTGGATGCCGCTAAGCTGATTTAGCTTTTGGCGCCCAGAGAACAGGTTAGCGGCGATCAGCTCCTCCCTAGCCCTCAGTTCGCCAATGGTCGTGATCGATGCTTGGATTGTCTCAAGCTTCGGCCGGGCATCTTGGGAAGTTTTCTGCAGGATGGCGTTGAGTTGCTCGACGGCAACAGGCCACTCCTCTGACAGGACTGAGTCAATTGCAACAAGCCCATACTCACGAGCTCGGAAATACCAGCTGTTGGCTTCGCCGCGCAGTCGAGCGGACGCTACGGCCAGCGCGTTGAGTGCGCTTTTGAGCTCTTTCTGCTTGCGCTCCAGATCCTTCATTTCCCAGGACGCTAGAAGGGTCTGTGGGGTGACCGCCCCCAGGATGAACGGAAAAATGTCCTTGAGTTTCTCGCGATGTCCCGTGGTATCAGCCTTGTAGAAAAGCACGTCCGGGTTTGCCACGATGTTCTGTGGTTGAAAGGTGAACGCCATCAGGTCTCGGAAGCTTGGCCGGCTTTTGAAGCCGTAACGAACATCGTCCCCGAAGCCGATGTTCGGTAGCCCTGAAAGCCTGTTCAGAATGTCCTTGACGATGCCACGATTGGAGTTCTTGCCTTCGATCCTGGCTGGGATCGAAATGGCTTCCCCTTCCAGCACGAACATATCGTCAGTTGAGCGCTGTTTGCCGGGTTCGAGTCTGGCGAACAGCTTGAGGCCCTCGTCGGTATTCACGAGGAGCCCGAACCATTCACAGGTATTGCGGATCGTACCGACGGGAATGCCGCACTTCTCGGACGCCAGGCAATAGTCGATGATTGGGATGACGGCGGATTTGCCCGCCTTGGACGATCCGCTGATGACATTTACAGCACCGGCGGTGAATTTTACCTCACGGTACTGGCTTCCATTTTTTGGCCACAAAATCAGCTTTTCAATTTGCAGTTTCATCAAAAACCTATCCGTAGGGCTGCCTGGATTTCCTGGATGGAAAGAGCTCCACACCAGCCACCTAGCTTATCCGCGTGCTTGCCCAACTCTCTTACCGCTTGCGGGGCATTGGGCGGGTATCGTTTGTACGTGCAGTCCACCAAGGCGGTATTGCAGTCAAGCACCAGCAAGCCGCTGTCAATTGCAATGCGCAGGCTCGACAGTGATGTATGTCGAAGCACGAGCATCCTGCGCTGAATGGCTAATAACAGCTCCTGCTCTTTGGCAAATTTCGCGGTGAACAGTCTCAACCCGGACGATGGGTTGGTCTTGCCCATCGCGGTTCGCAGTGGCTCATTGAAGATGATCGGTAGCACGATAAAAAGGAGAGGCAACGTCGGCGAGACATTAGCGCTGTGTCGCTTGAACCCTTTGACAAACTCCCAGAGCAAAACTGCCCCAAGGGCAGGGTTCTGCACCAGATAGATCTCGTCGCGGGCACGCGCGGGCGCGGTGAATGCAGGTGATTCCATCCTGGCTAACCTGTAATTGGCCTAACGACCTGGGTACCAAAAGGCAGCAGCAGGCTGAAGGCGGTTTCAACGATAAATGAGGCGTATGAACGGAGCGCCAAGGGTGACGCTCTCACTTGTCCAATAGATCCGAATATCGAGGGTGCCAACCGATCCGCATGACATTCGAAAATTCGTGATAGGTGCCACGAACGAAAAACCTTGGGGATTCAGTCCCATCAAGATTTTCAGTAACGTCCATGCACTCCATAAGCAGTAATTGGCCTCTGTCCAGCTCTGAGGCGCCCGGATAGGTCATACTTGTTTTCTTGTTGAGATACGTCCACTTGTTGAACAACGTTTTTCTGAACGCTTCAAAATCTTGCTCGCAGACCAGCCCTTTCTCGCCCCACCGCACCTTGTTTGTCTTCGACTGCAGGTAGTCAGACATGGCGTCAAAACCGTCTGATGCCTTGTCGATAAGATCCAGCTGGCGCAGCAGGGTCAAAGCCTGGGGGCGATTCTCCTCGATCTGAGCTTCCGTGGGGGCCGGCAACGTGTAGGTAAGCAGGTGGTTCAGCGGGCGGCGGCTGTTGAAGGTCGACATGTAGTCGCTGAACGCGGATCGCGAAAGCGCAGGGAACTGTTTGCTGGCGACCAACTGATCAGAATGATTCTTGACCCACCCAATCGCTACGTTGCAGACATCTTCCAGCCTGTCATCCGGCACGGTGAGCGAAAAGTGATTTTGAATCCTGCCCAGAAGGTCGTCGTTCCCTGTCTCCAGTTCGAACGCGATCACCAGGCTTGCACGCTTGGTCGAATCGAAGTTTAGGAATTTTTCGATGTAGGGTTTGCACTGCAATGGTTCAGCAGCAAGGTAGGCCGCATTGATATCTCTCACCACGCGCTCGACCAGTTCGCGGGTATGCGCGAAATGCAGTTGGTTGGCGAATTCACCGTCCTTGTGCTGTAGGACGTAGAGCCGAAAGCGCGTTTTGCTCAGGTCGACAAGGCCGGCCTCGATCACGTCAATCCAGTTGGAGAAGGTCTTCCAAAGATCCACCGAGAAATTGCTGATGGGGTTCGTCACGAGGCCGCTTTTGGCCTGTTCTAACAGCACTGAATCGTCAGGAGATCTGACGTCGGTGTCGTCGAAGACTTCGAGTGCGACGTAAGACCCGCGAGGTGCCTCGCAAAGGTGTAAGCACATTCGGGTGGATTGGAGCGAATAGCCAAGAAACGAGCCAGGTCGACTGGTTTTGAGTTGCGGGTTTTGCGCAGTTGGTGACGTGGATTCCGGCCCCATTAATCTATTTCATCCCTGCTAAGCCTTGAGGCAGCACTTCGTGCAGATCAAAGCGATTCCGTCGAGATTGCCCTGAGGTCTCAGTCCCCATATCAAGGCAGCTCAACTCTTACCTGTGGTGCTCAAGGATCTAGCGCATGCATAGACACTGAGGCATTGCACATAGCCATCATTGCGACGGCATGGTAACTCAGTTGGATCCTCGGTGTAATCAACGACGTGCGCCCAGATGCGCCCTGCTGACGAATTTGGTTTTATCTCCACCTCTGGCGCGTCAGCAGGGGCCCAATTTTTCGTCCTATACAGGCCGTGAGCACACAGGAACATCTTTCTGGGCGTGGGGAGGCTGCCTATTGTGACGCAGCGGTTCTATCTGGCCAGCCGCTATCAATTGCATGATCCGGTGTTGGGCCAACTGCACATCGCTTCGGGAACGAGGAATCGACACAACACCATCGCAAGTCGACTTCATGATTGAGACTCCTCCGTATCCTTCGATGAAATACCACCAGGGGTGGGATCGCGAGCGTCTGCTACTGAGCTCTGCTGCATTTCTAGCAAGTCATTGGCCGTCGCTAGTTGAGCGACCAGGTTGTTTTCTCGCGCCTCTGCCAGCGCCATCGCAACACTGAGCGCTTTGATCTCACGGGCCTGATCGGCAACCTGGCCTTGCAGGTGTTCGGTCTTCGCCGTGGCACCGGCCTCAGTGGAGCGCAACTGCTGTGCTTGTGCAGTCAGATCAAGCAACTGATCGCGCTGACTACGTAATTCCTTGCTCTGCTGGCGAGCCTCACCCAGCAAGCGCTCGTTGTCGCGATTGAGCCTGGTCGACTCGTCCTGCTTCACGACGAGTGATTCCTGCAGCCTACGGATCTCAACTTGGACTTGGTGAAGCTGTGCCTCGTGGCGCCTCTGATCCTGATCGCGCTGTTCCTTGACTGACTCACGGTAATGTTCAAGGGCACCGCGAGCGTGGACGTGCTTCTCTTCAAGCGACCGGATCTGTTCGTCTCGCTCCCTCAGGCGCACCTGTAGATCGGTGCACTGCTGGGAGATCGCGGCGTTGCGTGTCAGCTCAGATTGCAGGGAGGAATGCGTGACTTTGAGTTCTTCGATCTGGGCCGCCAGCGCTGTGCCTTGCGCATCAAACTGTCGCTGAAGCTCAGCCAATTGGTTTTCCAGAGTCTCGGCACGCTCCACGAGCAGCTTACGCTCATGCTCGAACTCTGCGCGTGCCTCCAGAAATGCCTGATCGCCCTCCTCTTGCACCTGGTCAAGGAGGGTTTCAACCACGCCGCGCAGCGCTGCGCTCATCCGCTCACGCGGAGCGGCATCAGCCCCGGGCGCTTCCAACTGCTTCAGGTAGCGAGCGATGGTGGTTTTGGAGCCTGTGTTTCCAATCTCGACCCGCACGGCGTCAATGCTGGGATATACGCCCCGCACAAGAAGGCTATTTCGTGCTTTCTGCACCACTGCCAGGTTAATGCCGCCGCGAGCCATCAGGTCTTCCTACGATTTCGTGTCATGGTACATGTCATGTGTAGTGATGATACGTTAAGGCGAAAAAATGCGCCAATTAACCCGATAATTGGCATGAATTAATAGAAGTTTATGTCTCACCAGCGTTGTAAACTGGCTTTTTCGGTGCGAATCGCCGCCGTCGGCCGACGACGCGGCGACGATGAGGTCAATCATGAGCAAGGCCGAGATCTACCTTCGGGCCGGGACACGCGAGAACACCCGCAAGAGCTACCGGGCGGCGGTTGAGCATTTCGAGGTCACCTGGGGTGGCTACCTTCCTACGACCGGAGACGCCATCGTTCGCTACCTCGCCGAATACGCAGAGCAGCATTCAGTAAGCACGCTGAAGCAGCGCTTGGCGGCCTTGGCTCAATGGCATGTCTCCCAAGGGTTTCCAGATCCGACGAAGACCCCGGATGTCAGGCGCGTCCTCAAAGGTATTCGTGCAGTTCACCCTGCCCAGGTCAGACAAGCAGCCCCCCTACTCCTCAAGCACTTGGAACAGGCCATCGAATGGCTGGAGGGTGAAGCTTCTGCCGCATACGCCGCAGGCAACCACAAGGCGGTCATACGGCATCGGCGTTCGATCGCACTTGTTTTGATCGGATTCTGGAGGGGATTCCGGGGTGATGAGCTTGCGCGGCTTCAGGTTGAGCACATCCAAGCCCAAGCTGGCGAAGGGATGACCATCTTCCTTCCGCAAAGCAAAGGTGATCGAGAATACCTGGGCACGACATTTCAGACGCCGGCACTGATCAAGCTCTGCCCTGTTGAGGCCTATGTGGCGTGGATATCTGCTGCGGGACTTGTGCGAGGCCCCGTCTTTCGGGGGATCGATCGGTGGGGAAACCTTTCGGATACGGCCATCAACCCGAAGAGCCTGATTCCAATGCTTCGGAGAATCTTCCGTGAGGCGGGCCTGCCTGCAGAGCTGTACAGCAGCCATTCATTGCGGCGCGGGTTCGCAACTTGGGCATCTGCCAATGGTTGGGATCTCAAGGGGCTAATGAATTACGTTGGCTGGAAGGATATGAAATCTGCTCTGCGCTACGTGGACTCCACGGTTTCCTTTGGAGGGCTCGCCGTCGCCAAGCTACCAAAGGCAATGTAGATAGTCTGAGGCGCCGTTGCGGGCGCTGGCTGTGCGAGAGCAGTCGCTGAAATCGAATTGGCGTGAAGAGGCGGGTTATATCGTTGTGATGCGAGACGCATTGCTAATGCCGCTTTGGGTCGAACGCTGATGGTCGTGGATGAGCGCTTTCGACCCAAAGCTGCCGGTCGGATCAGTAAACGTGATTAAATGGTAAGTGTCTCACCCACCATAAAACGCGCGCTCAACGTCCAAGGCTCGCCAAGAATGGCTCTGCCCATCCCGGTCAATCCATTGCGCCGCTGTTCCCAGCTCGTTCAGAGCTTTAGCTTTTGCTAGCAGCAAGGCGCAATATTTTTCGTAATTCTGAAAGTTTTGCAGCACAGTGCTTACATATTTTCCGCTCAATTTAAAACCAAATTCTGGATTTTTCTCAGCGATCACGGAGTCAATAACTCCGCATGTGCTGGGAGATACGAATGCAAGGATTTTGGATGCGAACGCGAATTTCAGCTGTGGTAAGGCGCATAGCACACGTATCGCCTCTCCATATCGAGCGGAATCAACGAGTGTGATTGCTTCGCGTATCAATCGAGCGGCTTGACCGGGTGGTAGGTCAACAAGGCCGCGTCGTCTGCTCTTCACGCCCTTGCGGATGATGTTCGAACCGTAGATTGCTGCCTGGACTTTGGATAAAGCACGATTACGGTTCGTTGTACCCTTGGAGGTTGAGTAATGCCCCCAGTACAGCACGCTGAGATAGCCGAGCACGGATTGCTCGTCCCGCGTGGAGCGCAACAATTGGTGGTGATATGCGTCCAGCTCTGACGAGGTATCGAACCCTATATGGTTGTGCTGGCCGAGGGTACCGGTTAGCGCAACAAAAGGGTAGGAATATGCTTCACGGTGTTCCTTGAACTTCATCAGAGCCCCCTCGAAATAGAGGAGGCACTATGCCATATAGGGCTCTGGTGCGATATCGGCAGGCGCACCTAGGCTCTGTACGAAATCCCGAGAAACCCAATCGGCGCCCTTTGGAAGCTGAAATTCAGTAGGGTTCCCGGCCATCCACGGAAAGGAATTCTGTGATGGCAAAGCGTTACGAACTCTCGGATGAAGCCTGGACTGTGGTCGCCTGAAACCCATGGTCGGGGGCGGCCCCGCCTGAGCGACCGGCTGATGCTCAATGGCGTGCTCGGGGTGCTCTGTTCGGGCGCTGCGTGGCGAGATATGCCGGAACGCTTCGGCCCATGGTCAACGGTGTATCAACGGTTCCGGGGTTGGCGAAACCAGGGCACCTTCAATCAGATGCTCAAACGCTTGCACCTGAGATTGAATGAGCAAGGCTTGATCGATGTGCAAACCTGGATGATCGACTCAACCGCAGTACGTGCAACCCGAGCCTCTTCTGGCGCCGGAAAAAAAGGGGGGCTGACGAGCCTGCCGATCACGCTCTAGGCCGTAGTCGCGATGGCCTGACAACCAAGATTCACATGCTCTGCGACGCCAACGGGACACCGTTGCGCTTCCTCCTCTCTGGCGGTCAAGCCAGTGACATTAGTTACGCCCAACCACTGCTGGACGACGTCAGCATTCCATCAGGCCAACGAGGTCGCCCACGCAAGCGCTGCAAATGGCTGCTTGCCGACAAAGGCTATGACGCCGAAGCGCTTCGCCGCTACTGCGACCAATATCGAATGCAGCCCGTCATCCCGCTACGCTCAATGAAACGCAAACCCAAGCCCGGCTTACTCAGACTGTTTGATCGGCCCAAGTACCGACAGCGCAACATCATCGAGCGCATGTTTGGCTGGCTAAAAGAGAACCGCCGCATCATGACACGCTTCGACAAGCTCGCAGAAAGTTATGCCGCCATGGTCTCACTGGCTTGTTCTATGCGGTGTTTGCGACATCTCTTTTCGTACAGAGCCTAGGATTTCGTACAGACCCTTGATAATAAGGTAAGAGCTTCATCCGGGTGAGCAAGCGGCCTGCGTCAATTCGTACGAGTACGGCCCAAGCAGCAGAAATCACCATCCAGAAAGCTCTTCCTGTAGCTTTTTGCCGCAAACCGTGTCTGTGAACTGGTGTGCTCCTCCCGCAATGGGGTGCAGGAAACAGCTCAGCTTGGTATGGTTGAGTCAGACTCACTCAAATTGCTACCCCCTAGGATGACGCCGTGATCCTGCTTGAAAACAGGCTGATAGAATGAATATGCAACAAATCCCAAAGTTGGAACCTATAGCACGGAACTATAGCCTGGAGAATGAGCTTGATTGCCTACTGGCAACTCAGCTAATTCAAGTTCAGAGCATTAGAGTTTATCTCGATGTGCTGGACGTCCTTAGAAAAAAATTTAACGAAAAACCGGCCCTGCATACAGCACGTAATCTCGCGAGCTACATACGCAATCCAAACATAAAGTTAGATCTTCATAGTCATGTTTATCAGCTTGATAGTAGGCAACTAGCTTATCTCGATGAGATCGTCGGTTATACGAAAATGCTTCAGGCCTCATTGAATGTGAATAACACAAGCCCATGGGGTACGGTAGACTTAACGATTGGCAATATCGAAGCGCTAGTAAGTCGTCAGAATGCCTCAAATGACGAAATTATTAAATTCATGCATAGCAGGCTTGCTGCAGAGTCAGATGTCGAAATTGCCGAATTCGGATGTAACATTGAAGTAAGGTTTAGCCACCCGCTAACTACCATCTACTTGGTTCGCACCTGGGATAACTTTAACCTGCCGATGAGCAGGCACTCTGCCTCCCTTATAGTATGCACAACTGACCTCAGCTTGGCGCCTGACAATATATTCGCAAACTCAGACATTCGCTCCATATCGTACCTAAATCACTTGGGCAGCTTTGAGCGTATACACGTCTTCAGTCCGATTCATCAGTGCATCGCCATAGTTGGCGCAACGATCAGGCAGCTTAATATTAAGCATGTAGAGCTCGTGGAGCTTATTAAGGGCATGGGGAATTTGCTCGGCGAACTGGAGAGTATCAGCTTAATAACTCACAAAGCCATAGAGCCTGAAGGCAATCTAGTATTAACCGGGGTGAAAAATTGTCTGCTTTGCATCAAGCCTTTGATTAAAATGATAGCTGAGCTCCCTGATTCAAGAACTATCAGGACGACGAAGGTTAGGCTTGAGCAGATTAGCTTTACATTAGCATCATTTTTTACCAATCTATCGACGAGGCTGAATACGAAAAAATATATAATTGAGTCGCTAGGCATGATTATAAAAAATGACGGACTATATAAGCTAAAGCAGAAGCCTAGACTTATGGAGCATGCATTCCATGAAGAGAACCTAAACACTATATTGGCATCAAGCCTTGCCTGCTTTTATCATAACCGCAAGGTTATCGACGTTCAAACTGAAGTCCCCATAGGCTCAGGATTCGCCGATATAGTAGTGAAATATGAAAAAAATATAAGCGCCATAATTGAAGGAAAACTAGTCAAGAAACTTAATGAGGCAAAATCTAAGGTGGCCGAAGGGCTTAACCAACTTTACAACAGGTATGGGGATCACAACAGCATTCTTGACGCATTCGGGGTTGAGCTCTATTTAGTGCTATTTGCTTATGACCAAAATTTGAACAGCCTCTCAGAAGCTACGCTAGAAGAAGTAGCTAAGTTCAGTGAAAGGCACTCTATAAATCTTCAGACCCACATGGAGGGTAGAGGGTATTTGCATTTCAGCTTTATAGACAAGCGTGTAGGCTCTGGACTTCCACCGAAGAAGCGTTCAATTTTTATTTTTTACTGCAATATGGAAGTTGTGAAAAAAGACGAGCCAGACTATCGCGTGAACAAAAAGTCATAAATTTCTTGTTATAAGGCTGTTGCATCATGGGACGGGTTACGGAACCTCTGCGCTGCGGAAGGTATCTAGCCCCCGCCAAGCTCTATCTGAGTTCTCAGAGGGTTGATGCAAGAATTCAGGAGCGGCTTGGTTCTACTGAAGCCCCCCGGAATTCACCTACGCCATTAGATAGACCAAGTACCTAAATTCGAAAATTATCGCAAGCGTATTTTGTTTCCTGAAAGAGCACTGCCGGATCGTGACGTGCTTCGACAGGTTCACGAAAATTTAAGCCGGCGTTGTCTCGCTGGTTTGTTCTATACGGTGTTTACAACATCTATTTTCGTACAGAGCCTAGTATGCGACTGCCTTTGCTCAGATCCTCAGCAAGCCGGTCAACGAAGGTTTATAGAGTGGCTGCTTTTGGCCGGTAGCTGCCCATCTTGAAGGGCAGCTACGGTTCGATTTCTATCGGTCAAGGCTTACCCAGCTTCCGGTCGCTTGGGAACAGGCGCTGATCGCTGAGCTTGTCGAGTAGGAAGTCGTACACCAGACGTATTCTTCTCGGGGCCGCCCCTGGGCGAGTTCGATAAAGCACCAGATCAAGGGGCTGTGGCGCATGATCCCCCATCACCTCAATGAGCCTGCCTTGAGATAAATGGGGCTCTGCGAGGTACAGGGGCATTTGAGCAAAGACCACCCCCTGCAGCACCATTTCCAGCTCAGTCTCTGGGTCATCGCAGGTGAAGTCAGGTTGTCCAGGAACGAAGCTTTCATCGTTTGGAAAAATCCACGGCCATCCTCGCCCGGACTTACGATCCAGGAGCACCGACAAGGGCATTGCCTTGAGGTCAACGAGACTCAAGGGTTTCCCGGTTCTGGCGATCAGCGTAGGGCTGGCGACCACCACCAGCGGCACACTGGCCACTGTCCTAGCAATGAATCGGCGATCTCGAACAGTACCCACCCTGACCCCGATATCAATCCTCGATACGACTGAGTCTGTGAGCTCATCATCTAGGGAAAGGTCGATGCTGAGCTTCGGATGATCCTGGCGCAACTGCGCGAGAAATCGTGCCAAGTAAAGCTTGCCGATCGCGTGAGGCGCCGTCAACCCGACACGTCCAGCCACCTCTGAATCTCCACCACGATCAGCTCGTACAAAGAGCTGGTCGAAGGTGTCCATGGCAGCTTTAGCCTCCTCGGCAAGCCCCAGGCCAAAGTCAGTAATGCGTATCTGCCGCGTGCTCCGATGAAAGAGAGACTCCCCCATTAGGCGCTCCAGTTCCTGCACCGCCCGGGTCACCTTTTGCGGCGAGGTTCCCAGATGGTTCGCAGCTTCACGGAATGATGAGCAGTCCACGACCGCCAAAAAAACCCTGACCATTTCCAGTCTATTCAGCACGATTTCTTCCACTTTTAGGAATTTTCAAATCGTAAATATTCCATTCTATGTGACGAATTCGCAACTCATAATCGGCGTCATCTCCACTCACTGAGGTAACGGAAATGAGCAAAGGAATTGAAAGTAAGGTTGTCGTCATCACTGGTGCAAGCAGTGGCCTGGGCGAATCCACGGCCCGCCATCTGGCGAATCTGGGAGCATCGGTTGTACTTGCCGCACGCCGCGAAGACCGCTTGAATGCAATCGTTAAAGACATCACAGCAGCCGGTGGCAAAGCCACAGCGCGCCAGGTTGATGTGACGCGCCGGGAAGATCTGGTCGCACTCGTTCAACACGCTATCGATGTATTTGGTCGCGTTGACGTGATGATCAACAATGCTGGCGTGATGAATATCGCACCGATCGCCGATCTGCGCGTTGATGAATGGGATCGTATGATCGACATCAACATCAAGGGCGTGCTCTACGGTGTTGCTGCCGCCCTGCCCCATTTTGAGCAGCAGGGCTCAGGTCACTTCATCAACATTTCGTCCGTCGCCGGCATCAAGGTTTTCAGCCCAGGTGGCTCGGTCTATAGCGGCACCAAGTACGCGGTGCGAGCAATCTCAGACGGTTTGCGTCATGAGGTAGGCGGAAGCATACGTACCACTACCATTGAGCCTGGCGCGGTTGATTCCGAATTGAAGCTGGGAACCACCCATGAGCAAAGCGCGGATGCTGTCGCTGACTTTTACAAGAGCGCGATCCCTGCCGAATCTGTCGCACGGGCCATTGCCTTTGCCATTGAGCAGCCCGCAGATGTAGACGTCAATGAAATCGTACTGCGTCCTACCTCGCAAGATTTCTAAGACGGTAAGTCCTCGGAGGGGCAGGTCGCTGTCCCCACCCTACTTCGTTCTGTCGTGGGGATGGGCTATGACGTTCGGCCAACGGCTCAATACGTAACCCTAAAATGCCTGGAGAGCACTCAGCAGATCCTCATTGCTGACGATAGCTCGTTCAAAGACGAGGTCTCTCGAATAGCCGTCAATCCCCAAAACTCCAACGGAACCAGGCTCGTAACCATGTAGGCAAACCAAGGTGATTGTGGTTTGGCCGTTGGGCACCATCGCCTCATGAAACGTATGCCGATCAACACGGTAGCTATCTCCCGCTATCATGGTCATCCGTTCAACCTCCTCCACAGCAAGCCTGACTGAGCTTTTCCGCAAGACGTTCTTAGTCGCTTCGTAGTACTTATCGCCAAGGTAGGTGACCTGATATAGCGGATAGCCACCTTCCCCGCACACCTGAGAGCGGTAGGTGACGTTGGAAAGAGTACCTACGAGCAATCGGCTATCAACATGTCTGTCATGCGTATGTACACGCGCAGGCATCCCTACATATTGCCTCGTGGTGTCAGGCCAGACATGAAGCCGCCACTCCTCGCGGATATCACGATGGAGTAACACAACATAGAAACCATGAGGATGGCGTAAACCGGTCAAGTGGCGCGTGGCGATAGTGGCTCTGATCTGAGCAAGCGCGTCACCGGGAGGTAGTGCCCGGATTGCCCTCCACTCACTGCGAGCCTTCTGATCATCTCCCATAAGGTGCCCTTGATTTCATGGTCGCTTTCGCCGCTTCTTCCTGCGACGGTGTAACAGCAGATCCGAATATGGCCATGAGCTGCGTGTTAGCGTTCATCCCAGGAGTCAGATCGATGCGATCTGCATTTCCACGTACCCAATCAAACTCGGTGAGATAGGCGCTGTGCTCCGGACGGCTACGATCATATCGATAAGCGACATCCTTGGGGTCTTCTCGGGTGATCAGCATTTCTTCAGCACTGCCTTCAATACGAAACGTAGAAAGGCGCGAGCTCAACGATAGCGAAACGCGAAGTACCGATGGGTTTTCGCGAGCAGCCTGTACGATCGCCAGAATAGTCGCCAGGACTTCAGTGCTGACATATTCACCGCTCCATAGGACATTATCGAACGAGCATTCCTCACGATATTGAGCGTACTGCCGGCATACCTCTGCATTTCTGAAATCAAGGAGCACGACATCTACGTCGATTGGCTTCCTCGCAGACACCGCGTTTTGCACAAGCTTGGGCAGGATCTTGCTGCGGAAGTACCGTCCTGTACGAACATAGATTTTGTAGCTGGACGCAGCATCGGCGATCTTGAACAGATGGTGCTCGATGTCCGCAGCTGGCACCACCACTGCTTGGTGAGCTGCATCGGGATCAAGGAAATACTCTATAAAAATCATCGAGAAAATCGCAAATGCACCACTAGCTACCATGCCTACCAGCAGGTCATTTAGCGTTGACCAGAACCATTTCGGCTCGCCTGCCTGTGAGGCGATGAGCAGAGTCCCGGCGAAGCAGATGGCGGTGAGGGCGGATGAAAAGCTCAGGAAAAGCCGTCGTTGAGATCTCGACTTGAAAAGTGCTGGAGTGGACAAGGAAGGGCCTTAGCGCTGGAGAGGCTCGGTTCGCATTGCTCGCCTATTGCCGGCGCACTGACTGCGGGTGAGCGGAAGCGATAGTGTAGCGAGCGGACGCCCCGCCGGTCACGGATCATCAACCAAGGGTAGATTGAGGCGAGTTCTAAATTGAACTCGGCGGCTTGGCGCCTGTGCTGTGTGGGTATGTGGATCCTGCCGATAGAGGAGTGAGTCTGCCTCACCACCCGATCTACATCACCCAGCAGCCGGATTTTCATCAGCATGGAAGACGCATGCCTTCCATGCTGATGGGAGGCCGCCACTATTTAGAACGGTTCCCTTACATTTTCAGCCCTCTATCCCTTCGGAGATCGGGTAGATCCACCGGACACGAACGGCGTCAAAAATGATATTTCTGCAGCCGACGCCGGAACGCTTCTTCAGACCCCTCCATGATGTCCAAGACGGCCGATGACGTTTCTTTCCGGTCGAGGCCGCCTTGAGCCCTCACTCGCCCCCTCCCTTGATGCGAGTCCAAGGCAAACACAAACTCAGCATCGGCGTTCACCGGCAGGTTCGCGTTGTGGGTCGCCAGGATGAGCTGACGGGCCTGTTTTGCCTGGCGCAGCAACGGTACGAGCTCCTTGTAGATGAAGCTGGCGTCCACTTCGTCTTCGGGTTGATCAATTACTATAGGGCCGTCCCCCATCACCAGCAGCATATGGAGGATCGCAGTGTTACGCTGACCTTCGGATAGCTGGCCACCCTCCAGATTTCCCACCAGCGTTTTATCGGCCCGGTAAAGCTCAATGTCTACGACATCCGGGATCCGGCTCAGGCAAAAGTTTTGCCAAATCTCATCCTGCTTGAATAGATAGTCACCAATTTCACCTTGGAACTGCTTCAACACTTCAGGGCCATTCTCGGGGTGCCTCAAGACTTCCTCAATGTGCACCCATGGAGAAACGGGCTTGTTCGGCTCGGCTACAAAACTGTTGAGCAGCTCAATACCGATAGTGAACCACTCCTTGCCGATGCGAGTGCGCCTGTCCGGCTCAATGCTCATCCAAAGGGTTTCAAAGGCTGGCTGGTAAGCCATTGGTCTTACCGACACCCGTATCGAGCCACCCGTTTTGCGGGTGAGTTCAGTGGCAGCTGCCACGCGACTTTGGGTCTGCGCCTCCCAGACAGCAAATAGTTGCGCCAGGGATGCGTCCAAGGCCTTCTCGGTACCGTCCAAGACATGGCGCTGGCGGTTCTTTTCATCGAGAGCAAGCTGCTTGGCCTGCTTGCTACGATCAAGCTCTTGCAGGCGGCTCACGTCCTGCGGCTGAATGCCCTTCTTCGCACAGGCATCAATAAACGCCCGTTGCGCGGTGTCGAGGGCCTGAATTGCCTCATGCCGCTCCACGTTTTGACCGAACAGCGTCTCAGTCTCGGCGGCCAATTCACCTAGAATGACGGAGAGCTTCTCCTTGAATCGACTCCGTAATGCCTCAGCCTCTTTTGCGTGACCGGCCATCCAGTTGGAGTAAGGCCAGGCCTCGGCAACGACGGTCTCATTGACAGGAACAGCATCCAAGGACGTGCCGGCTGTCCTGAGGATATCGAGATCAGCATCCGCACGATCACGGAGGTCTTGAAGGAATCGCTTTGCGCGTTGCGCTTGCTGGTACGCGAACGCCTCTTGTTGCACGTCCTTACGTGCCTGCCACTGACGTTCAAGCTCCACCAGCTCCTGTGACAGCGTGACGACCTGTTCGGTGATGGCATTGACCTGACTGCGAGCTGCAAACAGCCTTTTGATCTCAGCAATGAGCGTGCGCTCTTCTCCGGCCAACCTGTTCAGCTCGTCGATGCACGCCTCGTCCAGCATCATCAGCAACTGAGGTTGACCGTTTGGGGCGGTGAGGTCGCTCAGTTGTTGCTGGCTGTAGAATTGAACTGGAATATGGCGCAAGTACGTCGAAAGGTCGTGGGCCTCACCTTGGATGAGGGAAATCCCTGCTGCAGGTGAGAATTGAAGTGTATCGACCTGGCCGGGGATGCCTTCCCATTCAACCTGAATCACAGCACTGTCCAGCAGCGTATCTTTTGCCCGATTCGCCTTGGTAACCGTTTTCTCCGAGAGTGAGCCCCCCTGCTCACGAGCAAACATCATCCGAAGCAATTCCAGGATTGTGGACTTGCCCGTACCACGAGCGCCAATCAACGTGTTCAAGTTCGGGGAGAAGACCAGTTGCTGATCTTGGAGATAGCGCGTGTTGGATACGCTGATCGAGCGTATGCGGGGGTGCCGTTCCAAATCACTGGGGCGACTGTCCTCAAGGCAAATTCTGGAATCTGAATCAAGGAACGCCTGTTTCAGTGCGGCAATCGATGGCTTCGAACACTTAACCCAGCTGTGACGGTAGCCCAGGGAGTTTGCCTTTGGGCTTCCGTGCTCATCCGTCTTGAGTGACTTGGCATCCGACGACCGCACGAACGCTGGCTGTTGACCTGGCCGTGACCACTGAGGATTACTGCCATTCAAGATGCTGGCGGTTTTAGGCCCCAGCGGATACTGAGTGACCTCGACGGCATACAGGTCGGGATTTTCATAGTCTGGACGATGTGAGGCGTCGGCAAACATTCCGTCATTTTGGTCGGCATGAGCAGGAATGACGAGCCCGCCATATTCCTTCTGAACAATGTCGATCAACTCCGCGAGGCTCACGGTACTGTTACGGTGACGAAGCGGGCAAGGCTCACCACGATCAAACCGGTCGGGCTCCGCGAGCCCGAGCTTGGTCAGCACCCGATTGACCTCAATCAAGTCTTGAGCATTGCTCGTCGTCTCAAACAGGCAAAGGACGTGGTACCCGATGTCCACCTCAAAGCCAGGGAAGAACGAAATCGGCGGCCGACCCACCTCTCTTGCGACCGATTTGTTCTGCCTCAGCAAATGGGTCAAAAACCAGTCATTAGGGTCAGGCTGCTCAGAGAAATTGTGATCCGTCAGGCCGATGATCTGCAGTTCGAGTTGATGGCACCGGCGAAGGAAGATCCGAGCCTTGTCTTGAATACCTTCTTCAGAGATCACCCCATTGACTTTGGGCCGTCTGGGGTTGCCAAGCCGCAGGTCAACGTCGTCCCAGTTCTTGCTGTCCTCAGGAGTCTGAACCTGAAAGTCAGCCTTGAACCACCGCATCCCTTGATAATCACTCACTGCCCTACTCCATTGAATTCCATATGCCGGACGTATTCTCGGCTCTAGTGCAATCCGTGCACGCCCCGGCCAAGCATGGGACGATTCTGCCCTCCAGCCCATATTTTGTGCAGCTGTATTGGCTCCTATCATCGTTTTTCGCAGCCTGTACCGAGATCGGCGCGTTCGGCTGTGTAATCTGCCGCGATTGAACCCATCCAGGCAAATGGCCCAGCCTACTACCTAAAAGATCTGAGTATCGCTGGGCTGAATCTGATTCGAGCTTGGCCCGCTCAAGAAAATGTAAGAACCTTCCACGCTGTCGGCTGGGAAGCTCTCACTACGCGATTCCGCCCCCCTACCCGCTGGCGGCGTTTTCAACATAGGGCGCTCGGAGGGTTTCACAGCTTCAGTAGCAGGCTTTTGTGCAGAGGACTCAACGGCATCATAGGTGAAGGCAAAAACGTAAATCCCAACGGTGGCTGCCCCCAACATCACAAGGCCCCAACGACTGACACGGTTGAATAATGTCTCTGCATCACGAATAGGGTCGGCAACCATCTTCCGGAACTCGTCAACCGACAGGAAGCGATACAGTTTAGGCTGCCATTCATCTCTCAAGCCGCGCTGAATACTGACAAATTTTCTCCCCGAGATAACGCTCAACAGGGCGTAACCGAACGCAATTGTCATCGCGATGACGATCAAGGACGCATTGATCTGTGTCGTGACACGAGCCACGATCAGTCCAAGCCCAGCAGTAAAAGAAGTACCCAATGCGGCCACTGCTTGGCGCGTCGCATCGGTTGCCTTTGAGGTCTCTTCCGTGACGGCTTTGCGCAAATCGCCCAAGGACTTCAGAGTGTCCTTTGTGATTTCGGAAATCGACATCTGGTAAGCGATTTTCGCGCAATCTAGCGCGCTTGCGAGATGGGCAACAAAATACTCGTTAAGAACGCCATCAGCTCTGCCAGACCTCGCGATCTCCGCTGACAACAAAATGTGCTTCACCTCGGCTTCCCGAGCGTTGTCGAATACCCAGGCAGCGGCCCCCTGCACGACCTCAGCTGCAAGCAAAGAGACAGGGGTAGTGACATCGGTTTGCTCCATGTCTCCGACGGTCAGATTGAGCTTTGGCGGCCCCTTGAAGGTAAGTGTTGCTCCCGTGCTATCGATTTCGTTCGCAAGGCACCGGCTCAGCGCATCAAACGCCTGGATGGCCCAGATCCTGTGAAGAGGATTCGAGGTGTCCAGATGTTGCCCTTCGGCAAGCAACCAATCATTGACGTTATCTGGCACGGTACGAACCGCCGCAGATTCTTTCACCAACAATCTGGGCGCCTTGGTGGCGGACGCCATGGAAAACTCCATAGCATCGCCCCACTCGCAGTATGCCCTTGCGCGGCTACTGAACGACTGGCCCAGACCGAGAACACACCAACGCTGTCCAGCGTGCCCTTTACGGAGGAAGCTTCGGAAACCGGCCTCCGTTACCACGTACAAATCCGCTGTTAGCACAGGCTCGCCTGATGTCGCCGAACCGGCATCAAGCGATGGTTTTTCAAGCTCGATTCGGAAGGAGCCAAAGTCCTCGTGAACGTCTTCAAGCTCGTAATCACTGCCCTCACGATCAAAAATTTTGAACCGCCAGGATGCCTCAGTCGCAGAGCGGGCAATATTGTGTACGACCTCAGGCATGACGTCAGAGACCGTCAGGGATGTCACCCCTTCCGACACTAGCACTTGGCCGGTTCGGTTGAGATCGTTAAGTAGGTTGCCCAGGCTTAGGTGCGACAACACTGTCCTCCGTGACCTTGTCCGTTTCCACAATGATCTGTTTCTTGTCCCCATCCAACGCAATGACCCGCACGTTGGGGTTCTCCACCCGATCCGGGAACAGAATGGTTACGCCTTCGACAGTCATGATCTTGCGCAGGTAGGGCTGTCGCAAAATTTTCCGGTCAGGCTTAAAGCTGACCTCATGCAACTTGCTTGACCTCACCCGTTTCTGGGTTTCCCGCTCCAGGCGTTTGATCGTCTTTTCGTCTTGAGGGTGCCCCGCCGCAGCCAGGACAGCCTCGACAATCGCCGCCTCATCAATATTACGGCGAGCCCCCAATGACGCCTGTGCCTTTCTAACGGCTTTGGGCACGTCCTCATCAGGAAGGTCGGTTTTGCAGGCACGCAGTGTGGCTTGCAGAAGCTTGCGGGTGATCTGGCTCAGCTCGGTGTCCGATACGGCCCGGGTAACTGACAGAAAGTCTGCAAAATAGTCCGCGAGATCCGCACCTTGCTTGGTGCGATCGGTTGCCGATACGCCCTGATCGGCAACACCGTTGACCACCCTCACCAAGGCGGTCTTCTGGATCGCCTTCTTGTCGTCGACTAATCCATTGACGATCCTGCGCAACGCTTGACCAGGCTCAACACCATTCTGTTCAAGCACCAGCTTGTAATCGTATTTCACGAGGCTGTAGAACTTGACCTCTGCATCATCGGTAGTCAACTCGAACATACACAGTACGCCATCCGCAGTCCCCCCGATGTGTTTTCGGTGAAAGCTTGCAGCGAGGCTTTGGGCGCCATGCTCAAATGTCGTCTCGCCTTTTGCGATCGCTTCCATCTCATTTCGGGTTTGCGAGACTGCCTTGAACATGAAAACAGGTGCCGCAGCCATGTCTACAATTTTACCCTTGAAGAAGTCCTGCTCCTCCAGAGGCCGTTCTGGCATTGCGAGAAACTCTTCAGTGCCCACCACGTGCAGGATCATCCTGGTGATGGTCAGGGACAACTGTTCTTCTTCCGAAAAAAAACTCATTCGGTCTCCGTGCAAGCATCCTCCGCTACCCTGCGTATCGGACAGCATCTACAGCAACTGCGGTCATTGCTCTGACCCGCCACATACGCGCCCTAGGGAAGCGGTCACCTTGCCGATTGCAATTGTGATCCAAGTCGAACAGCAGGATAAAACGTCTGCCGAAACGCTGGCAAGGGGCCAGCACTAACAGAGGTTCAGGCTCTTAGGCAGGCATCCAGGGCCAACCGTTGCGGTAAATAACCCAAACCTCCCCGACTGCAGATAGGCGTCAGAAAACTGAGGATAATCAATGGGCTTCTACGGCGGATACATCGAGAGGTTGGCCAGAAAGGTCGACGCACGCCTGCAGGACATCGAGGCGATCTACAACTTTGATCTGGGTGATGAGTTTGAGCTTGCCCTTTGTGCGGTACTTGAGGACGTACTGCCAGCCAAATACGGCGTGTGCCGGGGTTTTGTCGTCGCCGAGGATGGCAGAACCGCTGGGGATGACCTCATCATTTACGACAAGATGTCCAGCCCGACGTTGCGCTCCAATCTCGGTCGCCAATTTCCAGTCAAAGAGCAAATCCCAGTTGATGCAGTGTACGCCTACATCGAATGTAAGCATTCGATCTCGGACGCGGCCGTTCTGGAGAAAGCAATCGCCCAGGCTGAGGCTGTGAAACAGCTCCTGCTATCCCGCCGCTCCCTTCCTAACCCCGACTACGAAGCGGATGGGCCAGTCTACAACGGAAAGGTCAGAGACTGGCCACGCAGCTTTCCACCGCTCAAGAACCAACCTTACTGCGCCGTTTTTGCCCGTAAATACTCGCCTCAGGTTGCCCTCCCCGGCGGCGGTAGCAAACACGCACCTGATCTGCTCATCCTTGGTAATGACCATATTGCGACGCAGACCGTGAACCTAGGTGCAGACGGCCTCAAATCTGCGCTGTTCTACGACAATAAATACTGGTCTGGGCTTTGTGTTGAGTATGCCCCGAAAAATGCATATGGCCTGGGGTTGGTGACTCTTCTTGAGGCGTTGAGCTGGATTGAACTGCTCCCCATCGATTGGACAGCCATTCTCAACGCGACCTTTTTCGAAAATCTGAGCAATCGTAATACCTGAGCTGTGCTCACAAAATGCTGCATTACCCCCACCAATCATGGGGTTTGACCGATCGGTAGCTATAGAAAGCGCCTTGCTCCCCGAAGGTCACCTTCGCGGGTCTGCTCATGCGGATCACCTCCATGGGATCTCTGGCCAACGGATTGAGCTTTTGCACTTCATGGCGGGCCCAACAAACCCATAGCGCAAGCTGTTGTTGGGACTGCTCATCCTGTGGCGCCGCATCGATGGTGGCTTGGATAAACGCCTCAAGGCGTATCGCTCGCTCCCAAGCTTCAGTGTTACACACGAGAGAAGTCTGCAGCTTCGCTCGGTGTTCATCCGCATCATGGGCCTCTCGTTTCAACTGCTGGTCACGATCCCATTTACGTTTCCAATCTTGATCAGCAGCCTGCTTTGATTTTGCTGATTGAGCCAACCGTGGGAGAGCCTGAAACACCTGCCCGAGTCTTTTTTCGATCCGCGCTTTGTCGCTGTCCGTCCAATTTTTTCTCTCCTGGGTCAACGTCCTGACGTCTAGGGACAGCGTGAGAATACCTGTCGACTCCCACCCATATCGGGGCCTGGACAAGCCGGCAAGATTTGGAGTCCAAGGTTGGCCAGGCCGTAACGGTTTGGCCGGGGGCCGTGGTATTTCGAACCGCTTCAGCTTTTCGGTAATCGATATTTTCAGCGGCTCATCATCCACAATGACGTGAGTTGCACCCGCTGTGATGGAGAAGCGATAGCCACGCTTTTCGCTTTCTTTGATCAAAGTGTCAAAGATCAATGCGCTGCGGGCTATCAAATCGCTGGAGATGCGGGCTGACAGAACGCATGAGCTTGAAATATCCAGAGCCCCGTCCACCACCTTGGCTTTACGGGCCGCAGATAACCACTTCTCCACCTCGGGGTGAGCATCGGCCAACTCGACTGGCACTGTAACCAACGAAGGTTCAGATTTTACCTTCTTCTCGACGCTTAACTCGGCCTTCTGGATGTCTAGAACAGAGAACTCAATCGGGATGGTTTGCGTGGGCGGCTTAGGGCGCTTTGGCCTCTTCGCCTCAGCTTTCGCCCAGTACCCTCGTGCCGGCAGAATGACGCCGGCCCTCCTGCACGCCTTTGACAGACCAACATCGGATACTCCGATTTCCCGGGCAAGCTTCAGCACAGGTGTAGTCCACACCATTTCGAAAAGCTCTTGGGGGGTGAAGCTTTTGCTGATGTACACGTCGATCCACGCCTCCCTTGCAACTGCCCACATGAGGTTCGGCTGCGATGAGGTTGATATCGCCTATCTATAGCAGGCGCACATTGCATTTCGGGGGTGAGCTGAAAGCAGGTTCGTTTGAACCGCATCGCGACTTCGCGGAGATCTCAGACCTAGTGGCACGACACGGACGTAGCTCAGTCCTCCAGGAGCAAACCACCGAACGCCTTAGCCAGCACATCTGTCATCACTTCAGATGCCCCTCCCTGCAGGAAATACTCATCATGGCTAGTCTCAAATATCTGCTGATTGATATGCGCGACCGTGGCCCGGTACCTCAATGCATGCAGCGGCAACTCCGCAGCCGGGTAAACCATGCCAGATGTTCCTACCGATAAAAACATGTCACATGTTTGTGCTTCGTCCATAGCCTTATCCCACGCGACCTCGGGAAGCATTTCTCCAAACCAGACAACACCAGGTCGAATGTAACCACCGCATACCTCACACTCGGGTGGATCGATCCTAGAACCGCACTCGGAGAGCGTTACGGATGGCAGCGGTCGAGAGTGCGGCGTATGGCAATCAATGCACCGGGGACTATGCAGGCTGCCATGCAGGTGAATCACGTCACGGCTTCCAGCTCGCTCGTGAAGATCATCAACGTTCTGCGTGATGACCGTGACTTTAGGAACGAGGCTGGCCAGTTGTGCGATCGCGCGATGAGCCGGGTTAGGGCTCGCCTGGACAACCTTCATACGCCGCCACTCATACCAGCCCCAGCAAAGGGTAGGGTCAGCACGAAATGCCTCAGCGGTTGCTAGCTTTGAGGCATCAAAGTGCTCCCAAAGGCCTGTCAGAGCATCACGAAATGTAGGGATACCACTTTCTGCAGATGCTCCAGCACCCGTGAATATGACGACATGCTTGGCGGTGCGCAGCCCTGCAGCAACCAATTCTATGGACATATTAATTTCCGTGCTTTCGTATCGAAACCTGCAGGTGTCACAGGCACACTCGGTCACGCATTGAGATGGATATTGGTGCACCCAGCTTCGGCGTATCTGCTATCACAAAAATGTGGGTTGGCCTGGTTTCTGATCGTACACCGGCGCCTCGGAGGCTTCGGATTCAATGTGAAGCTTGCCAGCATAAAGGAGCATGGTGCCGCACACCGATATTGCCTCCCCATCGCGAAAGGGTACTCCGTGAGGGTTGAGGACATGGCCCAGTGACCAGGTGCCATCAGGCGTCTCGGTGATCGAATAGCCCCAGCAGTTCTCGATGTGGTTCTCAATTTCGTGCGCGCGCCAATCCAGCATCATCTCGCTGTCAATGCAGGTTGGCCGGCGTACCAGAAGCCAGGCAAGGGCGCTCATGAACTGACCGTGCGAGAAAACTGCAACGTGGTTGCCAGGTGCGGTGGCAAGACGATCGAGAAACCTTTCCACGCGCTGAATGAACCCCGCAAAGGACTCTGAGCCCTCCCCGTGTACATATGCTGGATCTGCTCTTGCCCAGTACTCGTCAACCCAGGCTTTACGGCCAGCAACCGTGGTGTTCACACAGCGGGCAGGTGCCAGGTAGGTGAATTCCTGGATCGGCCAAGTCTCTGCCGCTGCCATCGGAAAGCGCGTAATGGTCGCTGCAGCGGTGGTCTGGGCACGGGTAAACGGAGAGGAAATGATTAAGTCAGGCTGGGCATAGAATCCGGTGGCAACGACCTTCGCTTGCTCAAGGCCCTTCACCGTCAACGGGATGCTTGCGTGATCTTTCGATGCGGCCCCTGCGTTCGCAGTGCTCTCACCGTGACGAATCATTCTGACGTTTTTCATTTGATCTCCTTTTCTTGACGAAGACTTGCGGTGAAAGAAGGTTTTCATCCGTCCGGCCCCCCATGCGCCTAGGATGTCACCATTTTTGGTCAGAAAGGCAGATCATGGAAACTAGACCCTCAAGCAACGATTCCCTCCCAGGGGCTGTCGCCCAATGGCGAATCCGCTGGACGATTTTAGGCGAGCAGGTTGTATGTAAGTCGTGCGGTGCAAAACAAGCACCACACCATTGCCAACAACCGTTCGCTCATCACAAAGGATGTACGGCGGCGCTAGACGCAGATGAGCTGCCCTTTCGTGATCTCGCAGCAATTCTTCGGGCGTCATTTTGCCGTGGGTCGCAGTCACCATGAAGGCAATGGCCTAGCTTATCGGCGCCCTCACCGCGAGGGCATTCTTCATATCAACGACCACACACTATCGGATCGAACAGCGCTGACCAAGTCATGCAGACGCGCAGTCACACACCTGCGCTTAAGACCAGGTTTGCAAAATCCACCAGATTGCTGATCTCCCCCGAAGCCGAACGATCAAGGTGGGCACCGACCATTCCCACCTGTCTGGGGGCGTGGCAATCACAACGCAATGAATCTCCGATCATCACAACCTCTTGGCTCCCTAGCACCTGGATAGGTTTGAGACCTATCGCTATGCATGCGGTGCTGTACATCAGTGGATCGGGTTTGATCGCTCCGATCTCATAGCTGAAGGTGTAAGCTTCCATCGTGGGAAAACATTTTCTCACTGCCCGCCCGTAGGGCTGTGCCAGGTTGCTACAAACCCCAATCCGTAACTGATGCTGCTGAAGGATCCGGACAGCTTCATGCGCGTCAGGGAAGGTCTCGATGGCGTCAATCTCTTCGTCCAGCGCAGCCTCGATCTCTAACAGGCGATGAGCCTGGATCTGGATCTCCAGGTGATCCGCGCACGCGGACAAGCCACCATTGAAGGTCATTATCTGTTGAGCATCGTCAGCCCGAGGACGCCGTCCATACTTGATCGCCTCTCGCAGTAGCTGGCGGTACGGATGCGCTCCTGAACGGATGTGCAGGAGCGTCCCAAAGGCGTCGAAGATGACAGCTTGATATGCCATATAGTGCCTCCAGCGTGCCTTTCTTCCCAGACGATCCAGCCTAGGTGCTGGGCACGATCATAGTGGCCGGTCAGCAATGCCAGGCACAACCATATGATCCGCCTTGTGATTACTAGTCTGGCGCCCCCTGCTCAGGCGTCTGTTTCGAGTGGCCTAACTCCCGTTCGATGTCAATAAACACGCTTTCCAGCCCGAAATAACTGCCGCTTGAACGCAGCCGCGCTACCAGCTGTAGTAACTCACTACCCTGCTCAGCTGACATTTGTAGGTCGCAGTAAACAACATCCGTGTAGTCCCGAGCAGAGGCGATCTCGCGCCGGGTCAGTTCGCGTTTGCGGATTGAGTGATTTTCAGGAACCACGCCCAACGGGATTAGGTTAACCAGCTCCACGGGGGCTGATCGGCGGTACCCTTTGCCTAGGAGCACAAAAATAGTGTCCTCGGTTTCAAAGATCCCGCGACCGTCGTATTCCAGCGCCGGCCCCGTCCGAATCATGGTTCCCTTTCCGTACTCACCGGCGCTATGAAACTCGACGTGATATCCAAAAAGCACGGGCGCAAGTGGAGAACCTTTGTGACCAGGATCCCCCTGCTGACCACCAAGCGCCGAAATCTGGTCGGACGTTGCCAGGAGCGCTGGATCCCCATCGATCACATCCAGCACAATCCATGAATATAAGGCGCAATGAGGTTTTGAGCGGCTCGCGCCGAGCGCCTTCAAGCGATCGGCGTCAGCAAACGTAGCGCCTTCGATTTGATCGCCGCTGAGATGCAGCAGGTTATACAAGTCCTGTTCACGCATGCCTGTGGCCTCCTGTGATTTCCCGATTCCAGTTATCGAAAGGCGATCTACCTGGGCAATCACTACGTTCACTCAGGTGTAAAACTAATGCACGCCGCCGGCAGAGAAAGCACTTATTCGAGGCAAGTGCTGGAGACCTTCAAATGCGTTGCCCCCACCTGGCACCAACAGGTAGTGACTGCCGGAAAAAGTGCGAGCAATCGTACGATCACCCTCTTCAATCAGTGCCATTACCTCAGATGTGCGAATCAGCCGGCCGTCTGCAAAACGCCCACTTCGATCTAGATAGACGCGGCCCACGAGGCATGGGTACTCGATGACAGGCAGCCACAGGATCGCCCCGACAGGCGTCTCCAATTTCTGGGCTGCGGCCTTCACGACCTCGGCCGGCCAATCAACCACGCTCGCCATCATGGCTCCCCAAGGTCTGCTCTGAAACAAGTACATAGTGATCAGCCTGGTTCAACGTCTGGAGCAACTTGAAGGCCCCCTGTGTCGCTAGATGCCTTAAGGGATGGGTCGCTACCGTCGTCCCATTAGGGATAGGGCCTGGCTCAGCAAAGTACGCAGTTGCCGCGTAACGATTTCCCACACGGGCACCGTCCGTTAGGTACGCATCAACGTAGACCCCCCAATCACGTGCCATCGCCTGGCGAACCTCTGCCGGCAGGCCCAGTTCCTCCGTGGTTTTATCTGCAAGCAACTAGGCTCTGCTGATGGGGAGAACATTTGATTTCAAAACACGGTGCTCTTCATAGGTTGGTCGGTATCTGGGTGTTCCAAGGCCTGTGCGTTCTTGCCTTCGCCTTTGCCTTTGCTTTCTTGGTTCAGCTTTAGAGCTCAATCTCATAGCTGTCATTGAAACCAGTGGCTTCCTTGGGGTAGCCCCGAGGATTCGATACAACCCTGCACCCGGCAAGCTTTACGTCGATCGCTTCATGGGTATGGCCAAACACCCAAAGATCAGCTTGCTCGATGAGCAATGGCCAATCGTTGGTATACGCCGCGTTTAGATGACCTTGATGCTTGCCGCCAACGACTGCTGGCGTCGGCGCATGGTGAGTAACCACGATTGTCTTGCCTGAGTGGGGCTTCGCCAGCTCTTCAGTCAGCCACTGTTTCGCCGTTCGATTCTTTTCGATGATGTCCTGAGGGCGGATCCGCCGATAGCTCGATTCGGTGCGAATGTAGTTGAAATCATTCATCCACTCCCAAGCCATTTTGCTCGCTGCAATCTGGTCGCCTGTCGAACTGAAATCCGTCCAAGCAGCGGTACCGAGGATCTTCGTGGTGCCGATCACGTACACTTCATTTTCCAAAACGTGCACATGAGGTGCTGCTGCATCGCGCATTTTCTGAAGCGTGCGATCGAGGTGGCCATCGTAGAACTCATGATTACCGACGACATAAATGGTGGGGCAGTTGAAGGTATCGTTGGCCCACCAGACGCCACGGGCCTTTTTGTTGATGTCTCCGGCCAGGATCACCAGGTCGACGCTCGCGTCCAACGGCGGCGGATCAAACGAGTGAAACTCGTTGTGCAGGTCTGAGTAGATGCGAATTTTCATGATATGGACGTGAGCAATACTGGGGTGATTGGAGTGCCGTACGAATTTCGGGCTGACCTATTAACAGCGGCAACGCGAAGTGCATGGCCGCCCTTCCTGACACAAAATGGATCTTCAATCTAACGATTTAGGCCTATATTGGATGGCACGACCTTCAGGTTGGTACGGATGCAAGCTGAGCTGCATGAGTCGCGCGCTGGAAGCCTGCCCAGCCTTCGTGCAGAAATTCTGCGCATGCCTCCCAACCAAGCCGAGTTACATGAATGCAAATATATACGGTAGAGTGTAACTGCGCAACATGGCCTGATCCTCGCTTTTGAGGATGAGCCATGTCGCTGAAGGTGCCCCTCGCGGCAGTACTCCGGGCTTTGCGAGCCGCTAGGCGTTTACCTCAGGAAGCGTTGCCGGACGAAGGGAGTGCCAGACAGTACATCGGCGACCTAGAGCACGGGAAATCGAGTGTCACGCTCGACAAGCTTGAGAAGCTCTCAGACTCGCTGGGCCTAAGCCCCGCTACGATCGTCGCGGCGACGATGGTCGTAAAGGAGGGTGGCAGCATCGAGACGATTCTTGCGCGGCTCTCCGAAGAGCTCAATGCCATTCAGGCATCAGGACAGCTGACACAAGCTCTCGCTCAGATGGTCGATGGAAAATTGGTTGAGCGCCCCAGAGGCACAACCGTAAATGCCGACTTGGTCGCGAAGGTGCTCGCCTGTAAAGCTCAAGGCATGACCCAGGCTGAAACGGCTACGGAGCTGCAGGTGAACAAGGTAACTGTCCATAGATATTGGAAACTGGGCTAGACGATTCGATATCGTCGAGGCGCTCCCCTTCTCCGATTAGCTCGTCAAAACAGCTTCTCCACATCCCCGAAAGCCGGCGCATTCTCCAGACGACGGTTGTACGATTTGATCGCCTCTCGGTTTTCTTCCAGCCACCTCGCTGACCGATCCTGTTGAGTACTGTCAGTAACGGCGTGAGTCTGGTTCTGGTCATCAGGCTGCATGGGGCTACTCCATAAACGCGCAAGACGCTGGCCAGACGCTGCTTTGGATTTGTAAATGCAGGGCGTTCAATGCGGGCCGGCACATGCCTTAGGCTTCGCAGCAGGCGCTGGGCAAGGCTGCTAATCGCTCCTACATCAACCGGCTGGAATCAGGTACCCGATCGGTGACGCTCGACGTCAGTCACTCCCTTGCCGAAGCATTGGAGGTCGCCCCCCCTGACCCTCCTGGTTCTGGCCTATGCCGCAGAACGAGGTCAGACATCACAGCAGGTGCTTGACCAGCTTGCGGGTGATCTGGGGGCTAATGGTTTGCTTACCGTAAGCGTCCGCTGAATACACATTGCGTATCAGCAACTATTGGCTTCAGTCCACTGATACCAGCATTCCCCTGACAACTGTATCCCCATGCTGCTTGGCAAGCGCCTGGAGGTCGG
>Ga0213820_1000181_pt1 | contig 60152 bp, 86 predicted proteins | sample MC6MC0910MG_FD_179889 | JGI IMG/M metagenome (GOLD analysis project Ga0213820, IMG submission 179889) | Enriched soil aggregate microbial communities from Iowa State University, Ames, United States - MC6-MC0910-MG | ecosystem: Environmental > Terrestrial > Soil > Unclassified | place: USA: Iowa... | reverse complement strand
CAAGGAGTAACAGGACCAACCGGGGCAACCGGCATCCAAGGAGTAACAGGACCAACCGGGGCAACCGGCATCCAAGGAGTAACAGGACCAACCGGGGCAACTGGTATCCAAGGAGTAACAGGACCAACCGGGGCAACCGGCATCCAAGGAGTAACGGGACCAACCGGAACACAAGGAATTCAAGGAGTTACCGGTGCTACCGGACAAAGTGGACCTGGATTAATGGAAGTTTTTCTTTCTACGGATCAGTCAGTAGGAAATAATGACTTTCTTGGATCCGGTACTTCTTCGGCTTCTTTTGTAAGGAGTTCCATTGTTATCCCACGAAGTTCTACAATTATAAGTATAACCTTGAATATAAGGGACCAATTATTAAGCGCTGGACAAACAGCTTCTGCTCAAATTTTTACAAGTACCAACTGTGGCTTTACTGCGCCAGTAGCTACAGGCGTTCGAGCTACAATTACGGGACCAAACTCGTCTACTACACCGAATTGTTGTGCAACACAAACTGCGAATTTTGCCATTACTGGATGTACACTTTTATCAGTTCAAGTAACAACTACTGGTGGTGCTTTTTCAAATGGTGTTTCCGTTACAATTTTATTAACTACCTAGGATTAAATATTTATCTAAAAAAATACTGGAGGCTCTAAAAGTTTTACGATGTGTAAAATTTTAAGAGCCCATTTTTTATGCCAAAATAGAAATTCATAAAATAATTTTACATGGAAATTTAATAATAGCAGCACTAATCAATGAAGAAAAAGATTTTGAAAAATGTTCTGTTTTACTATAATAGCCAAATACTGTATGATTTTGATATAAAAAATCAGATAGTAAAGGGTGATTATTATTGAATATCGAGTTTATCAACAGCAAAATTTCAGAACACTTATTAAGTGGCATATCTGAAGTAAGTTTGTTTTTAATTGAAAAGATTAAGACAAATGATGTGGTAGATTATATTTCATTTAAACCATCATTAAGTCGTTCTTTGCAAATTGATATGATTAAGGTTATCCAACCAACTATTGATAAGTTAGTGGGGAAGGAACAACGTGAATTTAATGAAAATGGGCGGCCAAATGGCATAGTTGAATATTGTCCATCTTCCTATATCGGCATAACCTATGATCATTTGTTTGCGAGCTTGCAAACTCCCGCTGAAACATTAAATGAACAAACATCAAAAGATTTATACTGCATAAAAATTGAAATAGAAGCGGGGAAATTTGCTTATTTTTTAAATCGTATTCCACCATTTAAAAAGTTTTCTAAAGGTCTTTGGGGAACATTAGCGGATGCTACTTTTCGAAAACTTTCAGATTCGTTGATAGGAATTGAACCTGGTTTTGATTTACTTATTTATGAAGATGAAGTACTTGTAGTGAATAATGTTTCTGTGCAAAGAATATTCGATTTAAAAACAAAGTATGTTCAAAATACGAATTCGGTCTTAACGGCCTTTGAAGAAACAAATAAATTTGAGGGTTTTGAACAGTTTAAAATAGATAGTATTGAAGATGGTAATATAGTTAAGCGAGTTTCCAGATTGATGACAAAACCTGAGAGGATGACTAGATTTGTTGAAAATTTCGATAAAGTAGAAGATATTATTTTCGAATTTGACTTAAATATAGAATTAAACGATGAAAAAACCAAAATCAAATATACGGATAAAAAACAATTAAATGATATCGTCAAATTACTGAATGATGCTTATTATAAAACGGTACTAACGGGCGAACGAGGAAGCGATGATTTAAGGTAATTCTTTAAGAAAGGATGAAGGAAAATTGACTTATCTATTTAAATTATTGTTGTTTATTTCGTCCTATTCTCCATTATATATAATGGTTGCACTTTCCATATTTCCTTTTGAAGCATTTCAAATAAATTCTATTCTCCATGATCAAGTGACGATAACAGTTTATAGCATCTTGCTCTTATTATTTCTTCTTTCTTTTTTGCCAATTTGGTACATTACTAAATGTGAATTAAACAGCACGATAGTAGGTGAGCGTGTAACTCGGAAAAATGAAGAAATTTTAAGTTATTTAGTGACCTATATCGTACCTTTATTAGCTATCGACATAAGAGAAAAAAGTACTTTGATTACAAATGGGATTTTGTTTATCTTAATTGGTTATTTATATGTGAAGTCTAATTTAATACATGTAAATATTACATTTTTATTGTTCGGATGGAACACTTATGAAGATGAACTTGGGCGAATCATCATTTCAAAGGAAAATCCAGACTATTTTATGAGAATGAACATAGGTGATAACCATTTACGTGTTAGACAACTGGCCGCCAATATCTATTTGCATAGATGCTAGAAAGAATAATGAAGTATAAGTAATTGTGGATCAAGTGAATAACTATGTGAATGAAATTCAGAATGTTGTGAAAAAATAATTGTTAAAAGTATTGATTTGCAAATGAAAAAAGCCACTTTATATTAAATAAAGCGGCTTTTTATTATGGTTTAACGTTTTTGGGAGCGAATAATTTGATCATTGACAAAAGCTTGCATAAAAAATAGTTCATTGTCATTTGGTTCTCTATTCGTTTCTACTTTAAAACACTCGATCGCATCTTGTAAGGAGCAGGATTTTACAACGCTACAAGTTGTCGTTAATTCTTCCCAATATAGTTTCATTTCATTTTTATCGCAAAGCGATTCATGACCAAGTAGATACAATTCTGCATTGTACTTTTCAATATCATCAATCATTGGCAATAATAACGACTGTTTAAAATGATAAAGTGCATTTTTCGTTGTACCATAGGCAGCATCGCCTAAAAAAATAACTTTTTCATCGGGTATATAAATAATTGTCGAGTCGTCTGTATGGGTACTTTTGATTTGTTCGATGATGCAAACTTTATTTCCCAAATCAATCGTTATGGAATTTTCAAAAATGATAGTAGGGGAGTTTAACTTAAAACGTTCCCTGTTGGGCATTTCACTTTGTATTATTTCCATACATAAAGCATCTATTTCACGATTATTTACATACTGTTGCAGTGAATAATCATCAAAGGAATAGTTTCGCCATTTTTCCAGCATAACCTTTGTTTGATTATTAACGATAATTGATGCATCAAATTCATTCATACCTAAAAAATGATCCCAATGTGCATGCGTAATAACTACATATTTTACTGGTGGGACATTTAACTTCACAATGTCCTGTAAAAAATCTTTAGCATGTTGCGGGGAATTGCCAGCATCGATTATTAAACTAGAATGGTCACCACACACCAATCCTAAAGTTGGACGTTCTTTTTCATTTTGATTAGCTAAATAATAAATTGTATCACTTAATTTATTTAACATGTTATTTCTCCTTTTTTTCAAATTTCATACGATAAAAGAGAAAATCTACATGTTTATTCTCAAGGAATTTTTTTAGATTTTCTCCAATTATTTAATTACCATTGGCCTAGCACCCCCCTGACGTAATAAGGTAATTATAACATATTATTGTATTTTTTGGTTCTTGTGATTTTGTTTAAATATATTAATACTAGGCATTGTCGATTGTGTTTAGCTGACAATGTAATGGCTTCAAGTATGCTTGTCAGTAAAAATTCCGTATCAAGGTAGTAATGCAGAGTCAATAGGCATCATCCCATTTTATATAATTTGTAGGGAATAAAATGTTAGATGTAGTATGAACAACCACTGTGATAACGTAGATATATTGTTAATCCCTTTGTAGAAGGCTGCTTTTCACGGTACTTTAGTATGAATAAAAATATCTTATATAATAAAAATTACATAGTATATATGTCTATTTCGTCTGTCCTTCTTTGAATAATGTAGTAAAAACAAGGAGGGATTTTGAAAATGGGATGTAGAGGTTGTAATCAAGGTCATCACCATTCACACAATATGTGTGGTTGTGAGAAAAATCAATGTTTCTTTAGATTTAAAGCGCCATGTGTACCTGAAATGAACGGTGTCATTCCACCACCACCAGTTAATAACAGTAGAGTATGTGAAATTTACTTAGCCACAGATGAAGCTATAGCAAATGGACAATATTTAGGATTAGGTACCGCATCAGCACTATTTCCACGAAATACGGTTGTTATACCAGAAAACGCAATTATCACGGGAATCGTTTTAAACGTTCGCGATAATACATTAACAGCTGAGGATACTGTTACTGCAGAGGTAGTTATTAGTAGAAGCTGTGGTTTTACTGATCCAATTTCAACTGGTGTTATTGCAACTGTAAATGGTCCAAATACAGAGGAAAATCCAAATTGCTGTGGTACAGCAAGAGCGAATTATCCTATCAATCAATGTGACTTATTGTCTGTGAGGATTGTAACAGGTGGTGGGGCATTGCCATTTGGAGCAGCAGTAACAATTACGTATGTCTTACCATAAGTAATTTAAGTCACATCTAAATGGTGTGGCTTTTTTTAATTAATCTGGTGGATGAATATAGTATTTATTTATACTGTGCTTTCTCATGCCATGATGTAAGGGATGTACTATCGTCCTGGAATAATACTCGTAACAGCTAAAATATTTAAAATTATTGGCATTGAGATATAATGTATTTTTGGTATAATTACCATTAAATTCAATTACTTGGCGAAGGAGAGCTAGATGAAATATTATCCATTTACCCTGATTTGTTCGTTTGCCATAATCCTTTTATCAGGATGTCATTCATTCGTAACGAAAACAGCTCAAGAAGAATCAAAAATTATAGAAGCTGAACCAGCTGATTTTCATATGAATCAAATAACTGAAGGTGAAAATTTAAGCATCAAGCAAGAGGGAAACGAAGTTATTCGTGGACGTATGATTGATGAACATATCGTTTCAACAATCGGTGAAAGTACAACCTTTTTCCAAAATTATGGTGATATGAAAGTGAAAGTACATATAGGAAATACGGGTACTGAAAGTTTTGTTTATAAGATTCGCAGCATAGAGGATTATCCAAAAGTTATCGTCACGGGCGTCTTGAAAACAAACGAAAGCTTTCAACAAGTCTTTGATCAATTACCAGAAGGATTTTACACAATTTCTACAGTCGTGCAAGAAGAAGATATGCCAATAGAAATCGCATTATCATTGAAAGTCCATTTAATTGAGTACGAGTAAGTAATCAGGAGGTCTAATTTGAATAAAATTATTTTATCAATCATCCTTTTAGTAGTTTTTGTTTCGGTAAATCAATTGAAAGATACAATTTTTGTTTCACAAAGTAGTTCTCAACAAAAAATAGAGCGATTTTTTGAAAATGAGGATATTTATAATACAGCACATGCGAAATATGGTATTTACAGTCTGGGCGTAGATCAAAATGAAAAATTATTCGTTGTTGGGATGGACGTATCGAATCAACAAAACAAAGTAAATGTCGAAAAATATATGAAACAACAACTACAAGCCTATCATTTAAAAGAGTATGGAGTCGAAGTGTATGTCTACGGAAATGGCAATAAATAATTGAAAGGAAAGGAGTTTACTTATGCATTTTGTTTTAATATTTGGACCTCAGGCTGTGGGGAAAATGACTGTAGGACAGGAATTAGCAAAAATAACAGATTTGAAACTTTTTCATAATCATATGACCATTGACTTAGTAGGTCAGTTTTTTGATTACGGTACGAAAGAAGGGAAGCGATTAGTCAATTTATTTCGTCAGGAGATATTTGAAGAAGTAGCAAATAGTGATTTAGACGGAATGATTTTTACATATGTATGGGCATTTAATTTACAAGAAGATTGGGATTATGTCCAACAAGTCGCCAAGCTTTTTGAGTCTAAAAATGGGACGGTGTACTATGTAGAACTTGAATCCAATTTGGAGGAAAGACTGCAGCGAAATACAAGCACAAATCGACTTGAACATAAGCCGTCGAAAAGGAATATTGAATGGTCTGAAAATGATCTAATACAATCGATGGACAAATATAGATTAAACTCCTTAGAAGGAGAAATTAACTTTGCCAACTATATAAAGATAAATAATACAAATATCAGTGCCGAGGAGGTTGCTAAAATTGTGAAGGGGAGATTTCAACTTTAATCACCGCGCACTTATCAATACATCAAGTGCCTGAATGAACAAAAATTACCGAAATTCAAAATTTGTTATTAGGAGTGATGCTTATGATCAAATATCCATTTCTAGAAAAAGGGGCAACTATTGGCGTTACAGCTCCTTCATCAGGGGTACCAACTGAATTGCACGAATTATTGAGAACAGCATGTATTCGTATGGAGCAGAAAGGCTATAAAATCTTTTGTGGGGAAACTGTTTGGTCGCAACATAAGGCAAAATCTGCTCCTGCAAAAAAGCGTGCAGAAGAGTTTAATCAAATGATGTCAAATAAGGATATCCATATTATTATTCCGCCTTGGGGTGGGGAACTACTAATAGAGACACTTGAATTTATTAACTTCGAAAACATTCCAAACAAATGGGTATTAGGTTACTCAGATATCAGTCTGTTATTACTAGCCATCACATTAAAAACAGGTATAGCGACTGCACATGGAACCAATTTAATCGATTTACGAGGAGAGTATAGTGATGACTTAACAGCTATGTGGCAGTCTGTTTTATCGCTAAAAAAAGGACAGTCAATAAGTCAACATTCTTCCGAAAAATATCAAAAGGAATGGCTTTTTGATAATCCATCTCCATATGTCTTTCATTTCACAGAGAAAACAGAGTGGAAATCAACTTCAAGTAATCAAGTTAACATCCAAGGGCGTTTGCTTGGCGGATGTCTGGATACGATTAAACATTTAATTGGTACAACATTCGGGAATATACAATATTTTAATGAAACCTTTATTAAGGGAGATGCTGTACTTTGGTTTTTTGAAAACTGTGACTTAACTACTACCGATTTACGTAGGACCCTTGTACAAATGAAATTAGCTGGATGGTTTACTAATTGTTCAGGCATTATGTTTGGTAGAAGCGGTGCTGGAATGCCAGTAGAAAATTATACGATCGAAGATGTATATCATGAGCTTTCCACAGAGCTTCAAATACCAATTATCTACGACATCGACTGTGGACATTTGCCACCCCAAATGACGTTGATCAACGGTGCATATGCTGAAGTGCAAATGTCTCAAGGTAAAGGGACTATTTTACAACACTTTATTTAAACTTTTATGGTTTAATAAATTGTTGTAAATATTTAATAATCATTCATAGTAATTGCAATACCTTGTCCAAAACTTTCTTCTCGTAAAATGGTTCGAAGTATAGATACACGAAAATTTTGTGGCCCATCACACTTAAGGGAAATGCTTTTTTAACAAAATGTTAAAGGTTATTCAACTGATAAATTTGATGTTTTGATAGAGCTAATGAAGGATGTTCAAGCATGGTAGAATGAATATATAAGTTAACGAAAATCGGTATGTAATAGCTTCCGCGTATTATTTAGAGGAGATAAGATGGAATTATTAGTAATTCCATCTTGATGATGAACAACACTTGAAATGACATAAAAACCAACAAACCTATAGGTTATTTGTGTTTATTTTTTATTTTCCCACTCGCTACGTAAAATACCCATTTTAATAGCGTCATAGTATTTTCCATCAACTATTCGAGCATCTCTAATCCTTGCCTCTAATTGCATGCCTAATTTCTCAGCTACACGCATCATTCTTTCATTACCAGACCAAGTCGACATCCCTAATCGATGAAGTGGTGTATTATGAAATAGATAGTCAATCCATAAGCGGTAGGCTTCAGAACCGTAACCACCATTCCAATACTCTGTAGGGTAAGTAACAATCCCTGTCTCAAGCCAATTTGTGTTTTGGTCAACCCAATAAGCACCGACAACACCTATAAATTGTCCATTTACAGCCATAATTAATGAACTTGGAACACCTTGAAATAATTCGTTATCGTTCGCCCATTCCTTCAAAAATTCAATTTTTGTCACATGCTTTTCAGGAATATATGGACCATTCCACTGCTTTGCCGCTTGTTCTTCATCAACATATTTCCAAAAATATAAAGCATCTAAATCCGCAGACGTAGCAGATCGCAACGTCACTCTTTTTCCAATTATATTTACCATCATTATCATTCCTTTAGATTTTAAGCAAAAAAAGCTGCGGCGTATGCAAGCCGCAGCAATTCAAAGGATTCCCTTTATGCGTGTTCATTACTATTATACCATAACCTGGTAGACTATAGCTATTAAAGGAAATAAAAACAATTTCTTGGTTGCTAGACTGATAGAAAGTTATTTATGTTTTTCTTAAAATTTTCGGAGTAACAAGGAAATCGCAAGTAACCCATATGGAAAAGAGAAAATTCTCAAACGGGTAATGATTCATTTTATAATGAAAGGGGCTTTTAAAAATGGAAAACAGCTATGGCCATTAAAAAAGAATTAACCGCTAGCATCTGATTTTTTTGAGTGATTGTAGTACTAAAAAAAGATGGGATTCCCCATCTAAATTCGTGTCTTGTCTAACTTGTCAGCAATATTTGCTAACAACCTATTGCGTTCCTTCTGTAAGCTAATCAATTTAATCATAAACCAAATGACAAATACTAAAGGAATAAAAGTAAATAATACCGATAGTATAGGTAATATACTTAGTCCGGTATTTATAGCCATTGTCGTATCCATTAAGTAGCCTCCTTTTTGAAATATTATACCATAATAACAAAAATTAGATAAAAATAATTATGAAGAATAAATTGGAATGGGCTGCTAAAATTATATTCCTCTTACTCAAAGTCTTTCACTAAACTTGCTTTTGTCTTTTCTAAAAATCTCTTATAGGTTTCATAGTGTTCCTTTAATTGCGTATGTATTTTTGCACGTTGTTCAGGTGTTTCTGCTTCGCTGTAGGCATTTAAACTTTGGGCGTACGTATTTTTTGTATTTAAATAATCCATAAAAACTTGTTCCTCTATATGGGGTTCTAATTGTAGTCCACCACCTGTATAGTTTGCAACATCTTCATATGCTTCTTGCAGCGTATTAAACAATTGCTCTCTTTCGTCATCGGAAAATGTTTCTGCAGTTTCTTGGAATAACAAAATACGCTCTATAGGTTTTTGAATGATGTATAGTTGATTGTATAGTTGCGCCCGATAAGTAGTCATTAATTGGTGTTGTCGATAAAAACTGTACCGATTACAATGAATACTATCAATAGTCCTCCTAAAGTGAGTTTTTTCATTAATTTTCAATCCTTTCGTTGCGTTTGCGTAGTGTATCGAATTGCAAAATACACTCTACTATATCATTCATAAAGAATGATATAAATGCGCTGTCCTTCATTAAGATGTCAACGCAGAAAATCTCACGTTAATCGTTTTCCTTAGTAATACTTACATGTTAACCCTACAATTTCCCCTTACAAATCATGAAAATTATTACTATACTAGAGTAAATTTGTTTATTAGGAGATTTAGTATGAGAACGTCAGTACCTTGCCCAAATTGCCACACGGACATTACGTTAGAAGACTTTGAGGATTTTTCCTCGCCATTTACAATGAAATGTCCATACTGCAACGCCAAATTAAAAGAAACAAAAGTAACACCATTTCTTCTAATTGCTTTAATTGTGACCATTCCTTTATTTATTTTTTTAACGGAGACATTAATAGCTGCACTTTCAGGCATTATTCCAGTTATTGAAAAAATACCTACCTTTATCGTATTTATTGGACTGTTATATCCTTTATATGCTCTATATGAGCGATTTAATGGACTTGTTATGTTTAATAAAGGGAACTTACAACTGAAAAAACGACAGTAAAAAGCGTAATTACTTACGTTTATATACTTTTTAGAAAGCCTTATTCCTAACACGAGTAAGGCTTTTTGTTACATTCTTCAATTAACTCTGGAAATATGTACATAATGCATTAGTAATTGCGTTGCATAATACACCTATTTGATTTGTTTGTGGTAAAATATGTTATTAAGGGTTACTTAAAAATGGGGGTTATCATATGAAAAAAAAGTTAGTTGCCACTTTGGGTTTAACAGCAGTTTTAGCATTAACTTTTAGTCTTGCGAATGACTTGCAAAGATTAAACGTATCAGCTCAAGCACAATCAGACAAAAGCACGGTGATCACAACGGAAGAACAAAATATGGTAGAAGGTCTATCAGCGAATAATGGTTTTGTACCTCAAGCTAATGGTACCGGATTCGTTTTTGAAAAAGAAAAATTAACTGACAGCAAGGATAGTGTTACAGTGATTACAGTGCAAGAACAAAATATGGTCGAAGAATTGGCCGAGCAAGCAGGATTTGTAACACAAGAAGATGGAAATGGTTTCTTTTATATAAAAGAATAATTTTGCATTTTATTGACGAATAGCATTCGTTGAAAATGATGGAGTTGCCTATGCAACTCTTTTTTTACTATTATTGTAAAATGGCAGCACAGCAATGGGGGATTAAAAATTGTTTATTATAAGAACAGTTATTATATGGATAATTATATCAACGATTTGTAATGTGTATTTTATGACATACCCGAGACCCATTTTCCGCAAAAGAGCTTATCCTGCTAACTATTTCATAACACGAAATCATCGAATAGCTATACAAAATAATAGGGAGTGTGCAGCATTTTCAACAGCATACGTGTTGCGTCATTTTGGTTTGGATGCCGATGGTGAAGCGTTGTATGTTAATTTCCCCAGTAAATTGAAATCGGGCAATATTTATCCAAAAGGTATCCGATCGGTGTTAAATAACAAGGGATTTACTACAAATTATTATAAAGGAAATATTCATACATTAAAGTACGAAGTTAGTAAAGGTACGCCGGTCATTGTTTTTATTAAAGTACGAAAAGATCATAAACATTTGCATTTTGTGCCTGTCGTCGGTTATGACAAGGACTATATTTATCTTGCCGAATCATTAAAGGAATTAGTGAATAATCAAGATGATATCAATCGCTATAATCGAAAAGTGCCAGTTCATGAATTTAGGGCATTGTGGAATATTAAAACTATTTATATGCCTTTGTATAGTAATACTTACATAACTGTGACAAAGCGCTAATTGACATCATCAAAGGAGTGAAGGAACAACAATGCAAAGTTTTAAACGCTACTGTTCATGTATCATTATTCTGCTGTTATTAACAGGGTGTGCGAATGTTGAAAAAGATAAAAAGTTTGCAGCTACGCAGTTAACGATTGAGCCATATACGAAGAGCGAAAAGGAAAGTTTGCTGATTAGCAAAACAGGGGTAGGAAATATTGAATATTTTAAACTAAATGGCACTTTAGCAGAAGAGGATGATTTGCAATTTTCTGTGGAAGTATATGAAAAAGGTCAGCTAAAAGAGGAATTACTAAAGAGCTCGGGAGCCATTGAAAAAAGCTATCAAAATACTTTTATATCATTTGGGATAAGTGACTTTAATCATGAAGTTCATCTCTTAAAATTGTTATCTGGCATATCTTCTGCGCTTATTACGACAACTTATCCCAATAGTATGACGGCTTTTTCTTTTAGTAATTTAATAAGTGAACAAGTTACGTTAACAAAAAATAAACCTGTTTATTTGGTGGCATGGCTAGGGACTACCAAAAATGAGCTGCGTACTGTTGGGAGCGAAAATGGTGAATTACCTACAGGCATGGAAGAAGCTGAGCTCGCATTTATATATAAAGTATTATGGACTGATCAGGAATGATTGAACATTCACACTAGGAACAAGGTTTAATAAACTAATGGTGTTGCATTCACAGGCACGAAAAATAAGTTGAATAAAGAAGGAGATGGAGAACGAATGAATATTTTCTCATTGTTTGCCGTTTTATTTATCGCACTTGTGGTATCTGTGATTTATGAAATAAAAAAGAAAAATGATGTAAAACTTGAACAAATCAAGTTAGAACGAGATAAAGTAGCATTGGAACGAAAAAGATTAGAAATGAGTAATAAAATAGATTAACATAAAAATGGATGCGATTGTGCAGTAGCACAGTCCCCATATTTGTTTTGGAGGGTATGTTAGGTGAAGATGAAAAAAATAGATCATGTTTCGGTCATTGTAAACGATCTCTCTGCGGCTAAAGCTTTTTTTGTCGATTTTGGACTTGAGGTGAAAGGTGAATGGGAAATGGAAGGGGAATTGATGGGCTATGCAACTGGTCTTGATAACGCTAAAGTCGCATGTGTTGGATTAGGAACACAAGAAGGTCAAACTTGGCTCGAGTTAATCAAATTTATATCGCCGGAAAATGACATAGAAATAAAGCGACCTTTAGCCAATACGCTAGGTATAAGACATATTGCATTTTCAGTAGAAGATCTTGAAGCAGTTGTTGCCAAGTTGAAAATAAAAGGTTTCGAATGCTTTAGTGACATTCAGAAATATGAAGAAAGTTATAAATTATGCTATGTTCGTGGACCTGAGGGAATTATTTTAGAATTAGCTCAGGAAATCAAATAAGGTATGTGAGGAATGGTGGGCTGGCATAAAGCTGTTGTTCGTGAATCTAAATTATACTTCGCTAGAAGCGGTTTTTCGAAAGCTGCATAATACATTAAAAAGAAGATAGTCAGGTTTTGAGAGTGGGATTTGTAGAAAATTGTGTAAATTCTAAGCCCTTTATAATATTATTATGTATAGTAAGTTTGTAGCTAACTTATCACACAAGCAAATGACATGATATCGGAGGACTTTAATGACACCAGCGCAAATAGTGAAAAAATTTTTTGAGGAAGTACGTTCTGGAAAAAATCCAGATTATGCTAGCGAATTAATGGCAGAGCACGTGTCTGCACACCAAGTGATTGCTGAAGAGGAATTAACGGTGTTAAGAACGCCAAAAGATTATGCCGACCATGTAAAAGAAATGATAGAAGCATACGGTCATTTTACATTAGAAATTCAAGAGTTTATCGTTCAAGATAGTAAAGTATATGTGCGCTGGAAACAAGTTGGTAAGCATGTTGGAGAAGTAGATGGATATCAGCCAACAAATCTCCCAGTTATCGAACTAGCCAGTGCAGTATATAGAGTTGAAGATGAAAAAATAGTAGAATATTGGATACAAATTGACCGAGCGGGTATTGAAAATCAACTTGTTCGCAATAAAAATAATTAACATCCTTCGGGGTGTTTTTTTCTTTCTTTTGAAAGGGAAAGACAAATTTTAGCGGTGACAATCATCATTTAACGATTGTTCATACAAAATGCACAAAAATGAGCATACGTAGAACACTTTAACATCTAAATTGGAACTGTTTAGGAGGGTTATTTAGCTTAAATAAAGAATTAAATAAATACCACATTTTAGATAGAAGGAGAAATATGTTAGATATCAGATTAATTGAGCCGGAAATGACTTATACACTTAGGCAAACGATTTTGCGGCCAAACCAACGTATAGAGGAGTCGATGTATGAATCAGATCATGAAAAGGAGTCATTTCATGTTGGAGCTTTTTATGAAGGAAAACTAGTGAGCATTGCATCTTTTATTATAGAAAATAACGCTGCGTTTTCTAAAGAAAGCCAATACCGTTTAAGGCAAATGGCTTCTTTAGAGGAATATAGAAAGTTAGGTGCTGGAAGAGCGGTAGTAAGTTTCGCTGAAAATATTATAACAGCCCGTGGTGTTAATTTTCTTTGGTGTAAAGGGAGAACGAGCGTTCAAAAGTATTATGAAAAATTAGGTTTTGAGCCTGTTGGCGATATTTTTGGTTACCCGCCTATCGGTCCTCATATTGTGATGTTCAAAAAACTATCTTAAAAATACGAGTTAGTTTAAAAATGTAATACATGTCAAATCAAATTGTGCAACTGATTACGATGGAAGAGGTGGCCAATTCAGTAATGGGAGCGACAATAAACATCGGTTTTGTCAAAAGTGATATAACAACTTTGAATGCTACTTATGATTGTCTAATCAATTTCCTTTATGTAAATGGAATGAAAATTAAGTCGATAAAATTTTCAACTGATGATAACGGTTTTAACTGGAAAGAAATTAGCAATCCAAATGATTCTGAAAGTAGGAAATTCGTCAATCAATTGATGTATCATTGTGAATTCAAAGTTACTAATTTTCTTTTTCATCATTCATTTATTGATGTAATAATCAGATTGACTATTCATGAAGATGATTATTATAGCTTTATGATAGAAATTGAGGAAGCATTCATTATCAACAGTTATGAAATAAATGAGCTAGAATTTGTTGAGTCATTTATAGTGAATTTTATGAAAAATACCCTTCGAAAACTTAAAATGGAGTATGCATTTTCAAGTCAAGATGCGGAAGTGGAATTTTCACCAGAGAAATTCAAAAAATTAACAAAACCTTATTATCCACTTGAAGCGAAATATAATAACAATGATAAGATAATAATTTCAAAAGCACATTGGTACATAAACGGGTTAACGGAGAGAGGAAGTTAAAGGTAACTTCAGTGGATTATGCTTAAAATCACAATTTAACTAGAATGAAAACAGTTAATAACTATTTCAATCTAATGGAATGGAGCCGAAGAAGGGTGGGTTACAAGGAAGAAAAAAGTGATGAGTAGAAAGAAAAGACAACAAGTAGATTTGAGCTGTCCTGAAAAAGAACAGCTAATAAACTATTTGATAGCTTTAAAAAAGGCCTTTCCTTTGTTGTAAATGAACCTTTCCCACCTAGCCAATAGACCATTTCCATTCTCGCCATTTTCTAATTTTAAAGCATGGTACTTATGGAAATCTTTCACGCTTTTATTATGTTCTTTTTGCCATTGATGTATATGAGTATGTTTCACATTAGAGCCTCCTTTTTAGTTTATTCATTATATGGGTAGTATGGAAAAATTGAAAGCAATAGCTATCTAATCTTTAGAACAATTGCATGTCCATTCAAAGATAGATGATTTATTTAAAGCTTTTTTACTGAATAACTTCTGTTAAAGTCATCGTTTTGAAAATGCTACAGACCAGTATCTTTTTTATGCTACAAAAGCCTTGATGAATAATAAAGAATATATTGGTATCGGTTGTAAGTAAATTAATGAGGTGCGCACTATGAAAACATATAAAAAACTTCTAATTCCCATATGGTTTATCTTATTTTTTGTATATTTATTTCTATTGTTTATTTATCAATTTTCTCTAATTGAGAAGCCTACTATTATGTTTACAGTTATATATATTTGTATTTCAACTTTGATTAGCTTATTTGTAATCGGTGTAAAATCGGACAATAAAAAATTATCCCAATTTATATCTATTTTAGCTCTGGCCATTCTCTTCCTTTGTTCAATAGGTGTGGCTGCCTATGTGAATCATCATAAATATGATGATTTTCATAAAAAAGAGATTTTATTAACGGGTGCATCGAGGGCATTCCAATCACTGAATTTACAAAGTGAAAACATTGTTTCGATAGAAGTTGGAGAATACACAAAAAAAGATGCTTTTCCTTTTAGATATAAAGTAAAAGTTGTAAGCTCTGACTCAGAAAAACCCTATTATTTCGAATGCTCGAATGATCAATGTGACACGATGATTAGGTATACGTATTCAGTAGAAGATTAAGTGCTGATGCTCATACACGAGAAGTTCCTCTTAGTGCAAAAAAATTTGACACCGTATTAACCGTTTGGATGGTATAATTTATGTAGATTTTGAATCTAGAAGGAAGTGAATTCATGAGAGATTTAGAAAAAATCAAACTTGTGAAGCCACCATTTCCCAAGCTACGATGTTTTTCTTTCAAACCTATAATGATCTAGGAGAGGTTTATTTTGAAGAAAAACATCGGAAACAATACACCTAGCATATCATTACTGATTGTACTAGTAGGCTTCCCACAAATTAGTGAAACTATTTTTAGCCCAACTTTACCTTCTATCGCAGAAGTCTTTAGAACTTCTATGAATGAAGCACAGCTAACGATGAGTGTGTATTTTATCGCATTTGCTGTTGGCGTATTTTTCTTTGGGCGTTTATCCGATAAAATTGGACGACGCAAGGCGATGCTTTATGGTCTGTTGATCTATTTTATTGGTAATGTACTTTGTTTACTAGCAAATGAAATGGCAGTTTTATTAGTCGCACGCTTTATACAAGCGTTTGGTGCAAGTGTTGGTTCAATTGTGACACAAACGATTTTACGTGAAAGTTATTCTGGTGTTGAGCGTCATAAATTATTTGCTCAAATTTCAGCTGCCCTTGCTTTCACACCTGCTCTTGGCCCGTTAATTGGTGGTTTTACCGATTATTATTTTGGCTTTGAAATCGTATTTTGGGTGTTAGTTACGATGAGTATTATCATATTTTGCTATGCGTATTTTCGCTTACCTGAAACGATGTTATTAACAAATGAAATAAAGCCTTTACTACCAATAGTAAAGCGCATGATTAGAAATACGCGTCTATGGCGTTATTGCGCATTAATTGGTGGAATGAACGGTATTTTATTTAGCTATTATACCGAAGCACCTTTTATTTTTACGCAGTACTTTACACTAACTAGTGCGATGTATGGTTTTTTAGGCATTATTGTTGCGCTCGCTTCTATCGCAGGTGCGATGCTATCTAAGCGACTTGTTAGCCATACAAAACCTGAAAAGATTATCGTACGCGGCTTACTTATTATGCTTATTGGAACATTTCTCGCTATTACGGTATATTTTTTACCGATGGCATGTCAAATGCCAACTATGATTGTTAGTGTGTTCTTTATTTTATTTGGTACCGGCACTGCATTACCAAACTGTTTAAGCCTAGCGCTCATTGACTTTCAAGATGTCATCGGTTCTGCCGGTGCGCTATTTAGCTTAGGTTATTATATGATTGTCAGCGTGACAATTTATGGTATGACCATTTTTCATAATGGTACAGTAATTGCGATGCCTCTATATTTTTTAGTACTGGGGATCGCTATGTTTTTAATAAGTTTTCCGTTACATTATAAAAAAATGTAATGTGATTTCCTATTCGACTTGTTAGGCGTACTAACAAGCTTATTGTATTTCTTTATCATAAGAAACAAATTTCAAATTTATAAAAGTATCCTCTTATGAGGATGCTTTTTTCTTTGTTTAAGATAATGTAGTTATTGTTGTGATTAGGAACCTCTATTGTTGAAGGAAAACAGTTTCAATTATTGTGGAGAGAAGCATAAAAGCAAGAAAATGTTCAGCAAGGAAGGAGAAAACTTGCTGAACATTACTGTAAAATTCAATGTTACTAATTTAATAGTTATTGAATTTTTATTAATTTATGAAATCTTGAGGTACACATTCACGAACACCAGAATTTCTTAAGGAGTTAAATAAAGCTGCACTGATTCTTAATAGGACATTGTTATCTGTGCCATTTTCTAAATCATAAATTACAAAATATGAATTATCAACGGTGAAAATACATTTCCGCTCTAATTCAAATCCAGGTGGTACAGGTGGAAGGGTAAATCGTGGTACAACTATAGGTGTATCTCCTTCATCTCTGATGAAATTGAAAGTTTGTTGGTCAATCTCATAGATATTAACTGATTCAATCTCCACACCTTTATCTGGAATTGTAATTTCATCTTCAACAAAAAGAAAAAAGCGTTCGTTTCGAAAATTGAAAAGACTTCTTGCTCCAATTTCAAATGATGCCATTTTAACTATCACCTCCTATTCTCTTTAATATCTTATTCATAACTAATTCTGTTGATTGGACAATTAGGAAGGGGTAGCGAAGATAGAATCAATATTACTTTTTGATATATAACATTTGTCATGTTGTTTCTAGACCAAAGTCAATCTTATCGTGATAAAGAAACTAATATAGGGTAGAAGTGATATTTAGTAATATTTTTCAGAAGCGAAGAGGTGATCTTGGGCTAATGGTTTCGCCACTGTGCGTCTTCTTGATAAGGAATAGGGCTAACACCTCGTATCTTATGATTTTCTTAGTTTCGATACATCAGTCAATTTAAGATTTTCCGGTATTTGAAGTTCGCTTTTCCTTTCAAGGAATTGATTTTCATCAAGTGGGCCCATTATTTCATCAGTTTTATAATTAATTATCCAATAATGCATATCTTTTTCGTTAGGTATTAAATAGTCACTTTCGTTAGATTCCTTTTGTAAACTTACTTGATTAGCTACAATAAATTTTTCATCCCAACCTATTTGGGTCACTTTTGCTGGTACTAATGTTTCTTCAAACAGTGTACCGTCTCCTCGCAAAATAATAATATTATGAGCTGAGGATCTTATTACCCAATAATCACTAGGCAAATCTACATCATAATCTGCCATACCTGCACAAGCTGATAACAAAAGAAATACAACTGCTACTAGTAAAATTTTTTTAACTTTCACATTCATTCCCCCGTGATAACTTTAAATATTTTAAACGATGGAAAAAACAAGAAGTTCCTTTTCTTCTGAATATCCTAGTCATTGGATAAGAAAAAACAATGTAAAAAAGACGGAGTTTCTCTTCAGTTAGGGTTTCTTCCAGTGGGAATATAATTAATAGTAAAATCTTTGAAATAATTCAGATATTTTTGTGTAAGACTTTAAAACGTAGTAAAATAAATTATATGAACATGTTAAGAGATACGGAAATTCAATTTTTAGGAGGGCGAGTTTATGAATGATAAGAAGAAGGGGAAAATACAAATTGTAGGCATTGTTTTAATAATATCCCTTTTTGTTGTAGCGTTTGTTACTTTTTTCTTAGGCCATTACATGGCGGGTTCAGTTTTATTTGTCATCTTTATGATTCTTTTGAATGCAATAAGTGGGTGGACGAGAATCAAAAATACAGAGTACATTCATTTTAAGGAGCATAAGTATAATGAGAAGTGGTGATTAAACTAAAGTTAGTCTCTTGTACTTTTCCAATAGCTTGTTCTCATATGAATGTAATCAAACTTTATTACAAATCTGCAAAAGCCATTCATTTAAGTGGCTTTTTTTGTTTACTCTTTTCTAGTAGCTTTCGGATAGGATAGCGGGTCTATAATATAAATAGGTGCTTATGGAGTAGAAAAACAAATTAGTGGACAAGGGAAAAAGCAAAAGGTATTAATCCTCTTGCTTTTTTTCTGAAAATAATGAAAAGCTAAATGCGATTAACATTACTATCAAAAAAAATATTGACGGAGTGGATTTATATATATAGGACGCAAGTAATAAACCAAAAGCAACAACAATAGTGACGACACGCAATATCATATCTGTTTTTTTACTAGAATTAATAAAATCTTGAAGTATTCCAAGTAAAGCAATTAACCCCGCATATATAAGATATAAATAAAGAAGTAATGGCTCTAAATAGTCTGGACTCAAACTAATTAATCTTACTGTTAAAAAGAACAAAAATATGTATTTGAGATATTTATATATGCCTGACAAAGTATCACCTCATTTTAATATTAATATATTTAAATAATGGAAGTCCAGAGTTATATTGGAATATATTTGTCAAATGAGTAATTTCAGAGGTTTTACTTCTTACCGTGATTATTTTTGGGTATTTATGTTATTATTATTATATATTGTAAATAAATAAATGGGGAATTTTTCAGTTAGTTGAGACCGTAGGAAATAAACAATATTTACACTTTATGAGGGGGACATATGAAAACTCACTATTATTTAGGTTGGTTTAACAATTTTTTTCCCGAAAAATTAGGCAGGGCATTACGGGAGGATATCAATGATAGAAAATCGCTTGCTATGATTAGCTCGAATCCATCTAGTTACGAAGATGATGGGGCTACGGAACGCTCGTGGCTCAATCAGGCAGGCATAATATTTGATGAATATCATTTAATTAATTATTGCGTCCAGAAGGAAGATGCGCAAACTTTAATTCAAAATGCGTCGGTCATTTTCTTATTGGGTGGAGATACAATTAAACAAAATGGATTTTTAATGGAATATGAATTGTCGGATTGGATTAAAAAAAGCAAAGCCGTTGTGATGGGGGCAAGTGCTGGTGCAATCAACATGTCTGCTAAATGGTTATGCTCTAAAAACTTTGGCTATAAAGTTGAAATTAGCTCTGTTTTTGATGGAATAGGTCTTGATGATTTTTGCGTACTGTCTCACTTTGATCTTGAAAATAACTTTGCGCAGATCCAAGACGAGCTGTCTTCATTCTCGGAAAAAATGGATATTTATGCGTCGAATAAAGATTGCGCTGTACGTGTAAAGGGGGACGATATCGACATTTTAGGCAATGTATATTTAATTTCCCACTCGCAGATTCAGAAATTGGCTGAAACGCTGTAGTTTATAGCAACCTATTATTCTAAACTGAATACAAACGAAAGTACTTGAATAGCTAATATGAATAAGGGAAGTCTTTACCGCTCAAACCCTAGCTACTACAGGATGCAAGGTTAAAGAACAGTAAAACTTGTCGTATCTTGCGCTTACCCGGGAAATACTTTTTTATTTCCTAACGAATACTTCATTTCTAATGCCGCTTTGTAACAAAAACGTAAAAATGAGGGCAGATGGGTATGTTCATTATTATTCAATTAGATTGACAATCACTATTTTTACGTGAAGTTTTGGATTGCTTTGGGCACAAACCGTTTTTTTCGAAGATAAACGCAGCAAAACGCATTGGTCGCTTTTATTATGAAGAAGTAAAAAGGTGTGGAGTAACTACATTAAAAAGAACACCGGTACTAAACACCGGTGTTCTACAATAATTGTTGCTAGTAGTAGGTAACTATTTTTTCTTCAAGTTAATGATTGATTGATACTCTATTTTTTGTAACCAATTTGCTAAATAATGATGCTAAAACTTGTTGAAATAGCATTCCGAAAACAACGGGCATAGCAACTTTACTTGGGAAATAGGTGGTTGCAACAATTACACCAATTGCAATATTTCTCATGCCTCCTGTAAATACTAAGGTGGCCATCTGTGGATAGTCTTTTATAATATATCGACCGATTATTAAAGCAAAAACATAGCCGGATACAGCAATTACAAAGACTAAAAGTAAAACTGAAATTAGATGTAAATTGAAGCTTTTTAAATAAGGCGAAATGGCGCTACTATTTATCATAATAACTGCAAATAAACACAGTTTGGAAAAAGGAGCAAGTTTCTTCCCAAATTTCTTTGGTATTTCTCCTTTGGAAAGTTCATTCACTAATATACCTAGAATAGTAGGTAACACAATCATTAATATTAAATTAAGTATAAGGGATGCAACATCTAATTGAATTTTTTCACCCGAAACTATATAGAGCATTAACGGCATGATAAATGGAGAAAGTAGCGTATCAATTAAAATAATAGATAAGCCTAACGGCAAGTTTCCTTTGCAGATATTTATCCAAATAACACTTGTTACGCCGGTAGGGACTGCAACCGATAATACAAAACCGACAGTTAATAAATGATCATCAAAAATGACAGTCGATAAGAAATAGGCCCATAAAGGCATCAATAGGTGGAGAAAGATAATGGAGAATAAAATGAGTACTGGATGCTTAATAAAAATTTTTACATCTTTAAATTGCATGTTTAAACTTCCCGCGAATGTCATAAAAGCAAATAGCCAAGATACAAGGAATAATAAATTGTGTCCTATACTTTCCAATAAAACGCCTAAAACTAGACTTAATGGTGTTAAGATAGCAATGTATTTTTGGAGAAATACATTTAGTTTTTCTAACATAAAAAAGACCTTCTTTTTAGTTTATTAAATAACTTTAACATAAGTGTTTAGTAAAAGTTAACAAAATTATTACCCTGAAAATGACGATATGTATTTGATGAAATCACTTTGTATCCTGGAAAAATCATAAAAATCCCATCAGTTATACATTAAAAAGATGAAATGTTAAAGGGGTGGAAAGATATAATGAGAATTTTATCAATTGTTTTTGCAATCATAGCAATATCACTTTCAGTTTATGGACTTATCACACTTGATTATCAGCTGAATTTCCTAATGATACTATTCTTAGGATTATCTATGTTTACCTTAGGGATGAGTGAATTTCAAAATAAGAGAAAAGCTTCTGCTTTGTTTCTAATCGGTGTATTTTTATTTTTAACATATGTGTCAATTCAAAGTTTCATATGGACTAAATAAGGAAATTTTTACTATGTGGGAGAGGGAAATGAAAAAGTTAGTCTTATTTAATTTTGTATTTTGCTTGTTAGTTATTTTTGTTAGCTACCAATATTTTCACTTAAAGTCTAGAAAAGCTGTTGCCTATTTTTATGCTGAAAACTATATTGAAACGAACTATGGAGTAAAAAAAGAAAATTTAAATGCTGTAGAAATAAACTATAGAGTAGGAATGGGTTTGTTCGACATGGTTTTAGTAGATAAAAAAACAGATAACCATTACTACTTTGAAGTTGATTTATCTAATATTGATTTTTCATTATATTATATAAGTGACAATACAGATGTACATTATGAAAATGAATAGAGTATTATCAGAATCTTGAAGCTTTACGAGTGCTGATAGGACTGAGCACAAGGGACGAGGATTTAGATTACGCTATGGCATTTACTGAAGGAGTAAATGCCATAGAGAAGAACTGCATCGAGTTATTGATTATACTTAAAAAATACCCTATGAGAAACTGAGGAGAGTGCTATTGTAATTGAAAGAAATTGTTCAGTAAAAATAAAAAATAGCCCCTTCACATTTGAAGGGACTGTTCATTAGGGGGCATTGTTCTATTTTACTAGTTTATTGGGGAGCTTTCGTTTGAAGCAGCTTTAACCCCATACAAATAAAGATCATTCCTGTTATCCTATTCAGGATTATTCCTAACTTTTGGTTTCCTCTTAGTTTATTCGTAACGTACGAAGAGAAATAAGCAACAAATAAACACCATAGTAGTCCAGTTGCAGTAAAAGTAAGTCCTAAAATTAAAAAAGGAATTGGTCCAGATGCCTTAGCATGTATAAATTGTGGAAGAAACGCAATAAAAAATAAAGATACTTTTGGATTCGTTAGACTTGTTAAAAGTCCCTGTAAATAAATTTTTCTTAAGTTTAATTTATTTGTAGATGTTTCGAAACCTATATTCGACTTATCGAGTATCATTTTAATTCCTAGATAAACTAGATAAAAAACACCAATTATTTTAATGGTATTAAATAATACTATAGATTTTGTCAGTATTAGCGACAAGCCAAAAGAAACTAATAACGTATGTACTAAGGAGCCAGTAATAATACCAAACACAGAATAAATACCAGCTCGTGTACCTTGTGAAATACTTCTACCAACAATATACATGGTATCCGCACCAGGGATTAGATTCATTAAAATCCCTGTTAATAAAAACACTTCAAAATTAATAATACCGTACATTTTAGCACCTCTATCTCTATTTTTAGGGTGCCCTTGTTGATATTAAAGTAAATGAAGGTAAAATAAAAGTGGTTTTTAATTCCATATTTTCTGTAGAAAGGGGTAAACAAGGTAATTTATTTACTGAACAATATGAGGAAAGATCATAAAAAGGGTCACCGGCCTGGGGGCGACCCTTAAATCGGAATTTTAAATTAGTATGATATGAAAGTAGCACCGACAATAATTAAAAGAATAAATAGAACAACAATTAAAACAAATTGTGAACCATTACCATAACCGCCGCTGTTATAGCCACCGTTTTCAATACCACCAACATTTCCACCATAGTAACTCATAAAACACACCTCCTTTCTACAATTTATAATATGTTAGTTAAAGAGAAGGAGTGGGGTGTTAAACCATTTTGCAAATGAAATCAAAAAATATACCTTTTAAGATAAGAAAATAAAAAAGGGCCACTTGGGATGGAGTGACCCTTCGTAAAAAGTAAAGGAGGCATAAAGCTAAATTAGCTTTACCTTACTATTATTATGATGTGAAAGCTAGTTTTGTATAGTGAATTGCCTGAGGGTGTTAAAAATAAAAGTAACACTTAAAATAAATTAATAAATACGTAGTAAATAAAAAACAATAAGTAGTGGGGATTAAAAGCAACTTCCTATGATAAATTGTCCAGTAATAGTTTGTGGATTAATTAGTGAATTTGGATAACTTATCAACTTCTTCAGGGGTAATGCTTTTAGCCTTATAAGAAATGACTGCCTTATTTGAAATCACTTTATACTTTTCTGAAAGTAATCCAGGTGGTATACGAAAAGTGATGTTAATTAGTTTATGTGGTGGATTGTGTGCACCTTCAAACGAAATCACCCTTAAACTAACATCATAATAGTCATTTTCTCTATTTCGTTCAATCTTTTCGATTCTTCCAAATTCGAATAAATGATTATCACCATAGTAGGACATTGTTTCAAGAATTGGTTGACCTAATTCACGTAAAAACGCTAATTCGATTACACTCGGTGGTTGATCCTGTGGGAAATATTCAATATCAGACTTAGCAAAAGCAGAATTTATAACAAGTAAACTCATTAAAAGTAACGAAATAATTATTATTTTTCTCAAATTTTAATAAATCCTTTCCGTATTTGTTTTTGTTATCTGCAAATACGAAAGTTTTATGCATATCCATTCGTTTTACTTAAATTAATGGCACAGGTAGTTAAATGATCGGTTCACATTCTTGCTTGATGCTTCAAATCAAAGTTAGAAAATTATGTTAAAATATAGAAAAGAAATGAAGGGAGGGAACAAAACTATCCATGAGGAAATCGTACATGATTGTGTTAGAAACCTTAGCTTTTTTAGTTATTGGTTTTATTTTAACTGACAAGATTTTAAAAACGATATATGAAAACTTTGGTATTCGTTTTACGGGAGATGTATGGGTTAATTGGTTCGCTGTATCATACTTACTATTTTTTCTTTATACATTCATTTGTTGGCTCTTCATTAACAAGCAACACAACTTTTTTAAGAAACGTATATCAACTATTATCTTTTGGCTTCTTTTGATCGGGGCAATTTATGCCGTATTTATACCGTTTGTTATAGGAGAAAACCCATTTTAATTCCATAATCGTCTTGCGATTACAAGTAATGAATAAAATACAAGATAATTGAACGTGGAGAATTGTGAAGTATAGTGGTTCAAAGTGATACATAGAAAATACAATAAAGGAGAAATGAAATGAATATTTATTTAGTATTATTACCAATGATCAGCATGTTGTTAGGTTTATACTTTGTGTGTCTGGGGCTCTGGGAATTAAGACTCGGTATGGATAAAAAAAGATTTATAACCTTCTCGTTTTCAGGGCTATTTTTGATCTTTATATTACCGAATATGTTTGGGTTTCTTCAATTTAGTTTTTAATAAATAACTATCTTTTAACTAAAATAAAGTCGCTGTAGGTAACTTAATAAGTTTTCGTTATTCCAATGTTGGGCGCAATTCCAAGTAGAAATGGCGCTTTTCTTTACGAATCGTGCCAATTGATTACATAGTGGACAGGGGGTATTTTATGCAATTTATTAAGAAATATGGCTTTTTAATATTTACTATGGTTATTACGATAGTAGGTTTTTTTGTATTAAAGTTTAGTGTAGATTTAGGTGCAAGTTCAGCTAGTGCATATTTAGATTCTGTGGGAGGTAGTTTGAATTCGGCAGAGTTTCATTCCATTCAGTCCAAATATATAATATCAAATATGATTGCAGGTGGAATTTTATTGTTTCTAGGCGTAACTTTTCTATTTTTTGCTGTCTATAGACTTTCCGAAAACAATAGCTAGGCTATTCAACATTTGAGGTAAGAGGTTTGCCAAATGAAGAAAATAGGAACTAACTTTTTTGTTTTGCAGCGCCATCAATTTCGAGAGTTATTTATTCATTATTTTTCGCTGTACAATTAAAAAGGAGTGGAATGATGTTTTTCTTAACACGTGAACGACAAGAAATATTCAACGCAGCTCATACATATCCATTTGAGGAAGAGATCGATAAAGAATTTGAAGAGTATTTGTATGAACGTTTAGCTGAGTATAAAGAAGTCTTGCCAGATAAGTTCCAGTCAGGAATTAGCGAACGAACTTTATTTCGTAATAACACTTTAATGAAAGAATTTGAAGAATGGTGCAATATGACAATTGAGCATTTCACAACTAAGCGTAAGGTTGTTTACGAAAAGCGGGAAGCAATTGTTGAACGCTTGCATCCGTCTGCACTAACCGTTTTTTCACAATCATTTCATGATGGAAAAATTTTAAGTGCTGAGCAACAAGGAAATAATTTTATCCTTCTATTAGATATGAGTGGCGGGTTTACAGTCGAGTCAATCGTACAATTAATATTTCATGATGTACAAACAGAAGGCAATCTAGAAGGCTATTACGTGTATGACGAACTAATAAAAACCGAAAGTAGATTTGCATTACGGGTATTATCAAGTTTTGGTAGCTCTTATGCTGAATGGACAATTTTCTTCAAAGATGTGACAGCAAAATACTTGTATCGTCCTGCGGTTTATATTGAACCGGGAGAAGTCGCTACGTGGAATGATTATGTTATTGCACTTAACCAAGATGACAAATACTATATTGTAAAAGATAGACAGTTTGTAGAGATTAATTTAGCTACTCTTTCACAAACGGATAATGGGATTTTTGCTGGAGAGGTTTTCCTTGGTGATACCTTTGAAGAGGCGAAAGAGCGAATTTATTGTGCTACTTATGAAGATCCATATGCTCATTTTAGTGAGCCTATTCCAATCAATGAATTGTTATTTGCAATATTTGATGTAGATCAAAATATACGAGTACGTGCCTTCAACACGATTTATGCACTAGGAGAGGATGCTGCATATATCGTGAATGATGCGCTACGTAAAGCCGATGTAAGCGCAGATGATAATCTGTACTTTGGCATTATTGCAAGTCATTTCGATCAACTCGGTTGTCTTGAGGATGATGTAAAACTGAAATGGATTAGGGAATAAGAAGTGAACCGTTCAAAACGTTTTATGATGCACAGAGATAGTGAAAAAATGGTACGGGAAAGGTGGATATGAAGACAGCTTATATCATTCTTCTACTTCACTTATAGGGGCTATACTTGAAAAATGCTCTACCACATTTGGGCGCGATTCTGTAATAAGGATTAGCGCTCATTTGCATTTAAGGGCAAGATTGTTGAAGAATGATTGAGATAATGGAGTATTACACTTAAACTGATGGACAGGTTAGTGTAAAATATATTAAGGGAATATTTTACAAATAAAGTGTGTTCAATGATAAAATGAAAGTGAATAGTTTGTATGGAAGGAGAAAGCTAATGATTTGGGTCCCATTCACCATCTATTTTCTTTTAATAATTAGTTCTTTAATTCTCGAAAAATTGTTGAAACGGAAATTTAAACTTACAAAGGAAGTTAAATATAATAAAAGGTTCACTAAAAATCAAACTTTAATAGAAAATTTAATGTTGATTATATTTTTTATTGGTGCATTTTTGTCGAGTATAACTGTTCTTGATAAAAATATCTATCGTCCATTAAATCCAATCCCTATTTATTTGTGGTTTTCACTATATGTATTTGTATTATTAGGGTTTAGAGGATATATGGCAAAAAGACTAGATAAAAATTCAAGAGAATATTATATCCATTTCATCTTCTCTGTGTGGTTTCCGATAATTACCATAATAGCCTATCATACTACGAAAATTTTTCTATAACTGTTTTATTAATCAGCAGGGGCTTTTGTTGAAGGTATTGAACTAAATAGAAATTCCTTTTGTATCCAACAATTGGGTAGGGTACTTAATATATCTGCTCTAGTGGGAATTTTAGTTCAATTATGTTAATTTAGTAAAATTAAAAAAGTCATATATTTTGAAGAGCTTTTAAATTTACATATAGACACGCGGTATAAAAAGCCCGTTTTATCGAAATATTTTGCTAGTCAAAAGTGAATTGGAAGAGAATAATGAAAAAAATAACGACGATTTTAAGCCTTCTGTTTATATTAACAGCTTGTAACAAAGAAAATATGAACGAAAAACATAAACTATATTTAGAGGAGTTAGGTTGGTCAATAAATTCCTTTGATGCAAAGAAAACAATTGAAGTATCTAAGGATTCGTTAGCTTTTTATGACTCTTATCAGTTTTCTTTTCTTGAAAATTATGTAGGTAAAGAGGTAGTTGTAACTACTTATGAATTAAATGAGAAAGATATGGAAGGTGACAATATTCAAGCTATTTTATACGAGCACAACGGAGAAATCATAGGCTCTGTTGGTAAAACAAAGAATGCGACACCAGGTATATTAAATCTTGAAGATGATGACAGAATTGCCGATGAATAAGCCTTATTAGCGCTAAAAATGGATGTATAAATAATCCACTAATAAATTTTATAAGGTTCCCAAATCAAATTTTGAACCTATACCAGTAAGTCACAATGTTGTGAAATCAACGTTTGTGACTTTTCTTATAGACATTTTTATTCAGCTTTTAATCGAGTATGTCCTAATAAATGACGCAATGCTATTCTTTAATAATGCTTTTCAGGTTGCTGAATTTTTATTGTTTATAATGATATTAAATACAAATATCTTACTTAAAGCACGAAAAAAGTTTAAAGGTATACTATTTACTGGTATACTAAAAGAGGGTTGAATAATAATTATTGGAGGAAACGATATGAGTAAATTAATGCAAGATAAGGTTGGAATTGTAACTGCTGGTGGTTTTGGTATCGGACGAGCAAGTGCACTGAAATTTGCATCAGAAGGTGCAAAAGTGGTTGTTTCAGATTTTGATGATGAAAAAGGAAATGAAACTGTTCAATTGATTAAGGAAGCTGGCGGAGAAGCAATTTATATACATTGTGACGTATCTTTTGAAGATCAAGTAATTAATTTAATTGAAAAAACAATAGAACACTATGGTCGATTAGACTGGGCACATAATAACGCTGGAGTTGGAGCTGTATCTAAACCAATCTCAGAAACAGAAACGGCTGACTGGAATAGAGTGCAGGGAGTTACAACGACAGGCATGTACTTTTGTTTAAAACATGAAACGAAAGCTATGCTTGAAACTGGTGGAGGCGCAATTGTCAACACTTCATCAACTTCTGGTTTAGTTGGGGCTCCAAACTTAGCTATGATGAGTGCTTCGAAATGGGCCATCAATGGTTTAACAAAGGCAGTAGCACTAGAGTATGGTAAAAAAGGTATTCGTGTAAATTCAATTTGTCCAGGTATGACAATCACTGCAGCAGTAGAACATTGGATGAAAGATGCACCAGAACAAGCAGCAGCATTTGAAGATAAAATTCCGATGGGGCGTATGGGACGTCCAGAAGAACAGGCAAATGCAGCAGTATGGTTATGTTCTGATCAAGCTTCTTATATTACTGGTGTAAACTTAGCAATTGATGGTGGAGTAACAGCAGAATAAAGCGCTATATTAATTATGAGGTTTGATTGCGATAAGCAAGAATCGCAGCTAGTTTACTTGTAGTAGACAAAATAACTAAAGACTTAAAGCACCCTGAGAAATGGGTGCTTTTTTATTTTTGTGAGAGCGATTGAGAGGGATAAAGATAGTTAATGACTCACGATACTTCTCATGACCCTTCGAAGATAGCTACAACTGAAGCGGCACAAGAAAAGTGCAAAAGTCTGTGGCATAATCTTCAAATAATTGAGCGGGGATTTATACAACAATCGCTTTTTGAAATGGTGTAGGGTAAGGATGACACCTTCTTTTTAATCACACAATGTAATCTTTGTTTACATAAAGTATTATTTATGATAATTTGGTGTAAAATGTTAATTTTGGTGGTGGAATAATGAAGTGGACATATGTTTTAGGCATTGTTATTTTAACTGCATTATTGAGTATAGGTGGTACTCTTTTAATTACAGAAAAGACCTATAAAAAAGAAGAATCTGAACATGATGTGAAAGAATTAGAGAACAATTCAGTAGAAGAGGAAAAAGAAAAATTTGTATCGACAGTGGATGTAAGCGGTATAGGTTGGGAAAATCCTATTTTCTCCAAGAAAATTGATGAATGGAAAAGTGGAGATGAACCTTTTGTTGGCAATCTAGTAGAAGAAGTGATTCAAGAGATGGCTCACCAAAAGATTATTGCTGAATCAAAAGAAGGTTCTATTATGATTACACCAGAAAGAATCGACATTTTAATACAGATGGTAGAAGAAAACAAAAATAAATATGAACGTCGAGCAATGTCTGATAAATATGCACTTTATGAAATGTATCTAGATATATTAAATCGTTGGAAAAAAGGTGATTTTTCAACAGTTGACGATGATCATAATATTTTAATGTTTATTCAAGGTGGGAAAACACCTGAAGGTTTAGCGACAGGCATTGCTTCGGAAGAACAAGAGAAAAACTATATTTTCCAAGTTTTTGCTAAAGAAGTTGATAAAGTTTTTGGTTCGACAGAAAAGCAGAATTAAATTCTATATTCTTTAACTAGAAACTAAAGAAAGATTACTAACATCCTTCGGGGTATTTTTATTTTTCTTTAAGAACTTCATCAAACAGCCATTCAAATAATAACGGACTGGCTACTGAAGAAATCTAACATTTTATGGTAACCGATAGGAAGTTGTGGTTATGAGAGCAAACAGTTATTACATATTTTTCACACGTAGTTAATGATTAGGTGAAAGATGAAAATATCGGACAATTTATATGTGAGACACGACAACGATAAAAATTTCAGTCATACGAATCGACAAATTAAATGGTCATAGTAGCCAATTCTAAAACTATGTACTTAATTAGATGTCACTTTGTATTTCTTTATAAAAAGTAAGTATTGAGCAGTATCTCCAATACTGCTGAACTATTTTTAGAGCGGAATTTGTATAGAAATATTCCAATTTGATAATTTTTGTCTTATTATTAAATTGGGAGGTGGTTAAGATGTATAGTAATTCATCAAATATGTTTAAACAAACATCAAATCTTATAAACGCGTTGAAGAAATTAAAACAAAATCTAAATTATGTTAAAACCTATGCTAATTCTGATAAAACGCTAGCACTCTATTTTTTAAATAATGCATATAGCGACTTTAATTTATTTAAAACGATCTTTCAATCCGTAACTCCCGGCAATCAAAAAATTGAAGAGTTTATAGAAGAGTTCGGAAAAATATTTGAGGGTGAAAATAAGTATTTACTATCTATAGTTAATGAAAGTGGAGAAGATACTTTCCATAAAGAGTTGACGCTTACAATAAATAAAATAGAAACTTATTTATTACATGAGTTAGAATTGTACAGATAAATACATTAAGTAATTTAGACATTCCTTTAAATAATGGGAATGTCTTTTTACTTTATAGGGCAACTAGCATAACAGGGTGATTACAAAACTGGAGGTGGTGGATATGTGAAATTGCTAGTTCAAGAAATCCTGTGGCTCAACTGCAAAGGTCAAATTTTATTGCAGGATATTGCCAAAAAACTAAAACTATCCTACTCACAAATTCATAAGTGGAAGAACTAAGATAAATGGGATGACCTTTTGAAAAGTAACTTTACTAAATCCAATGTTAACATTGCTAAATAGTTGGAAGTTAAAAAAGGTCACCTGGAGGAAAGTGACCTTTAATAGAATGGTGGGGATATAGGATAAGTACATTTTATCCTATAAATTATGAGCATTAGGGAAGGTATAGCATAAGAAGTAGGAATAATTATTATTAGTATCTAGTCATGAAGCTAGCACCAACAATAATTAAAAGAATGAATAGTACTACTATTAGAGCGAATGATGAACCTGATCCATAACCATTACCGCCGTATTCTTGAGACATAATATCTAACCTCCATTCTGTAATTTATTTCTTACTATAATTATTATATGAATAGTTTTTTTGTTGTGTTGCGTTATTTATCTAGATTGCAAAACTTGTAATTTAACAATAAATATTTAATGCTGGATGTTCAATACTAGAAATAGGTAAGGGACTTCTATCTAAATATAATTACGAAATTTAATTGGTTAAAATTGGATATAAATAAATTAGAATTAAAGGTTGATACATGAAAGTAGCTCCAACTATCAAATGCAAAGGGTGTCCCGAGCGAAAATCTTATAATCCTAGTAAGGATGGCCACAACCGAATCTGCGAAAGAAAAATGTGGGAATTTTGGCTCAAACCTAAAATAATTGAGCGTGGGTATATACAAGAAACACTTTTGGGAATTGTGTAAGAAGGCAAACATGAACGTATTCAAAATTTAAATGCAAGCGCGAGAACGGCCTTGTTTTAGTAGAAAAGATAAAAACGTTAAAACTTACGATGTACCAAAAAGCAAGGCTTCAAAGACTTTGTAAAGCTTGTAGCATGGGAAACTAAGCGGTCTGAATTGATTACAGGACCGATTAAGCTACAAGCTGTTTTATCTCATGTCACCAAAGAAATACCATACAGGACCAAAAAGAGCTTTAATAGCTAGTGGTGAATTAAGACCAACAAAGAAACCTGATGTGTATAACCTAATTAAGGGCATAAAGGAATGATGATTCTCTGATTGTTGGTTTGACAGTGAGAAAGCTTTATTGAGAGCATCCGAGGACTGAGGTGACGATTGAATGGTAAATTGGAGATTAAAATCAAAAACCGGCAGAAAAAATCTGCCGGATAAAAAATTAATTTAAGTTATTTCCAAAACCATAATTTGCTTTAGGGCCAGAAGCTCCTTGAAGGTATTCTGCTTCCGCATTTTGAACTTGTTGTCTTACTTGGTTTGCATCAGTCTCAGTTCCGAATTCTACTTTGTTCGTTGAATTCATAAGATTTTGATTTGAAAAATGACCAGAAGCTTGATTTTTGTTAGCTTCAGCTTGCTGGATTTTTTGTCTAATTTGGTCAGTAGTTTGATTCTTGTTTCGTTTTTTTGCCATTGATTTCACCTCCTCAAATTAGTCTGTTCAGAAGAGATTTTATTATCAATAGTAACTTTTATGTAAAACATGATAGGTTTAATTATTCAATGCCTTTAAAGAAATAAAAAAAGCTATAACGGCGAGATCGTTATAGCCTGAGAAAAAAGTGTGTTAGTGACACATCCATTGTTAACAAATATATAAAAATTTATACCCTTCAAAAATAAAAAAGAATCACTTAGGAAAGGTGCTCATAAGAGACAAGACACCCTTAAAATTATTTAATCCCAAATCGAAGGAATTGTAACTTTTGCACTTCGTAAATAATCGAGTAATTGACCAGTATGAACTGATTCATGATAGGCAATTCTCAGTAACATATCACCTAAGTCTCTTATGTAACCAACATCTGAACGATCAATTTTAATGTTATTTAAATCTTGATCTGACAACGATTTAACCGTTTCTATAAATTGATTTCTAAATGGTTCCGCAAACATTAGTTCAGCATCTACAGTGGAAAATGGTCGTTTTTCAAATGGAGATTCAAATACAGTTAAGCTTCCTTTATTTTTAATCGCCTGGTGATAATAATATTCACTTTCTAGAACATGTCTAATCATCTCAATGCAAGACATCGCACTATCATCAGGTCTCCAATTTAATTTATCTTGGGGAATGGACGTCCAAAGCTTGATACTCCGTCTTCGCACTTCGTTGAAATTTAAAAGAATTAAATGGGTTGAGTTCATTATTTACCCACCTTTCATTAGTATATTTAAAATTATATACGAATGTACGTTTGTAAGGAAGTGGGTTTTTAGATTGAGATTTATCGTTTGTTTTTATAAAACACTTTGAGTAAAGAAAAACACTAAAAAAGAGTCACACGATTGGTAGTGACTCTAAGTAATTGGGAGGCCGTGACGGTCAACCAACGCCACAGCAAGTGCGTGCGATACACTCCGTATTAATTTGTGCAGATTAAGGTTTCCTATACACATTTATGTAAAGGAAATATCACAGTTTATTGGGGAACGGTTTGTCAGGAAAAAATATTATTCTTCTGGATAATCTACATGTAACGGTGGTGGAACTAACCAACCTATATTTTTATTAAGACGCAGTAGTTTCGCGCCGATTAGAGCTTTTGCTGCGTAGAATTTGACGATACATTAATGCGATATCTTACGAGTTGATGTACCCATTGCTTGGCTACACGCAACTAATTCGCATTCTTGCAGGCGGAGCAGGAGGTAAACCAATACCATTCGTTTTAGTATTTTTTCTAATTGTACGATTATTCCAAAGTTCTTTCTAAAAATTAGAATGTAGAATAAAGTAACCAGTTTCTGAATATTACAATACATAATCCATCTGAATAGGAGTGTTGTTCTTGAGAATCCTTGTAACTGGTTCAACCGGACAATTAGGCTCAGCTTTGTTAAAGCAATTAAAAGGTTTAGATTATCAAGTTAAAATAACTTCGAGAAGAAAACCAAAAGAAGTAGATTTTACATGGGTATACAGCGATTTATTATCTGGCGAAGGTCTAGAAGAAGCAGTTAAAGATGTTGATGTAATCATTCACGCAGCAACTAGTCCGACAAAAAACTCTAAAAACATTGAGGTTACTGGGTTTGAAAAACTTTTAAGCAAGCTGCAACATATAAAACTTTTTATTTATCCATCAATTGTTGGAATAGATGAAATCCCCTTCAAGTATTATAGACTTAAATATAAAGCAGAAGAATTATTAAAAAATAGTTCTGTACCTTATACAATTGCTCGTGCAACTCAATTTCATAGCTTCGTTGAAAGTTTACTCTTATCAAAACCTTTCTTTAAAAGATATATAATACCTGGAAGAATTAAATTTCAAAGCGTAGATGTTAATGAATTTGCTAGATATTTAATCGAATTAGTGAATAAAGGTCCACAAGGAAAATTGGATGATTTCTGTGGTCCAGATATAATGACGTTAAGAGAAATGGCGGAGTTGAAAATTAGAATTAACAATGAAACGAATGCTATTTTAAGTATTCCTTTCTCAGGAAAACTATACAATTCTTTGATTGAAGGAAAAAATACAAATCCTATGCAAAGAAGAGGGATAATATCTTATAAGGAATATCTAATGAATAAGCTGGATTAATGATATTGTATGAAAAAATGATAGGTTTAAGTGGATTTCTATTTATAGAAACTAGTTGTTGTTCCACACTCGGGCGCGATTGTGGGACAAAAAGAACAAATGGAACAAATGTAAAAAATGTACTATAGTTTGTAATTGAAAATTGGTAATGTAAACTCGGAGGTAGGTCGGTGCGGAATTGTTTTCATCGCTTGGTATTTATAAAAACCTAAATATTAGAGAAAGACAGACCGACGACCGACCTTCGCTTGTCACACTAGTGCGGAGCGCGTCATACATGGCCGGCCCATATTTTTTTAGAGATTAGGCAATGTTCATTATTCCTATGAAGTATTCGTTACAGGTGGCCCTTTTGCATTTTCCCTATTCAATGGAGACAACCAAATAGCAGGTTCCAATTACGGAGGCAATGGTGGTTCCAATCCGCCAAATGGTAAGTAATCACTACTTTAAATGCATCGGACGTTCCTACTTTGAGAAATATTGATCCAAACCCAACAGCTTTATTAAATGAAACTATTCCAGGCACACAGGTTATCAGCGCGTCTATTGTTATTTTAAGATTAGCATAAGTGTTTTATTGCGAGTCACATCTAATAGGTATGGCTTTTTACATGTATAGACTGGTTTTGAAATTTAAAAGGAGTGGTTATCATGTGAACTTCATCCACTTTCCATTTTAATCAGTCAAACTTACTAAACGTGCACGGAACCACGGAAATGCACTAAAAAAACATGCGATTTAAAAATTAGCGCGGTGTAGCTCTGCCGAGGTTGCTAGAATTTTTTTACCACAATAGAATAATAGACGAAAAAAAGCCTTACACCTAGCAAGATAAAGGATATTTAATGTAAAATTACATTATTTAACCATATTTTTAAAGGTTTATGTATAATGATAATAATCCTAAAATAAAAAGGAGTTGGATAGAAAATGAAAGAAGATCTCTTTACGGCATTTGTTTTTATATTTCCATTTTTAATAATAGCAATGACACTATGGATTAGAATCATAAAAGTAAATAGCAATATTCAAGTTGAACAAAATAAGGAAATTATCGAGCTATTAAAAAAGAACAGTCGAGATAAAGATGAAATCAATATAAACGAATAATACATAGATAGATTCATTTAATGTTAGTTTAACATCCTACTGGGTGTTTTTATTTTGCTCTGAAAAGTTCAGTATCAAACAGTCCTCCTTTTGCTGCTGAACTACTTGTACTTACTTTTGAAAGCAAAAAGTTATTACATGTACTTCGTTTACTGGTATATGCTGTAATATAAGGTGGTGAAAATATGGAAATTGAAATTTTGAGAACTATTTTCTTACAAGATATTAGAGAAAGTAGAAGTTGTCGGAGTATATCCTGATTTTGATAACAGAAATTCAGGTTTGGTTGACACCTTTGCACCTAGAGTCTAAGGAGATAAGTCATATAAATAGCACAGTTGATATGTATATAACGCATGAATGGGAATGTAGTTACTATAATTTATAAAATATATATTTTTACAACGCAACTAGCCGATGCTTTGGAAACGATTTGAAAGGATCTTTTTAACTACGAGCTTTTAATTGGTGTCGCTTAATTTAATGGGGTGATTTTTTGAAACCAGAAGATTTAATTTTTTTAATTGGTATTGCAGCGATTATTTCAATAGCTGTCGTTATCATATTAATAATTTTTCAAAAAAGAAAAAAGATTGCACGGATTATCGTTAGTATAATTGTCAGTAGTTATATTGTTTTTTTCGCAATCTATCCTACTATACAGTCAAACATTCATGCACAACTTTATGATGAATTAGAGGAATATTTACAGAACAAACATCCAACTGAAGAGTTTTATATTGAATCAAGAAACTACGAAGATGTCATTCAATTAGGTGACTTTGATGTAAGTAATAAGTCAACACCAAATAGAGGAGTTACTTATCGTGTGAAAAAAGATGGAGAAATCATTCAACTTGAAGGCTCTTGGCAAAAATAATAATGTTTTAAGAAATAATAAGTTGTTTTTTCTAAACATCACACATTTAAATAATGTTCCCCAATGCAAGTTTGGAGGTACATCAAAAAGTCACGAATGTTGTTATAGGTGTGTCAGAACTTAATAATAGTCTACGTCTTGCAAAATTTACTAAATAGAAAGGGAGGAAGGATTATGATTGTTAAAGTCGGATTTGATTATGAAGATGACATAGAGTATATGATTTGTCCTGCAAAAGTAGGGAGAAATATTAATCGATTACAAGAGGAATTTTGGGGTTGGCTATTTGATAGAAAGAACCAACATCCTTATTGGTTTGAAGAAGAGGAAGAAGGAAATATTACTTATGGTGTTTCTTACCGTACAGATGCTTTTATTTATTGGCTGAACAAGGTGAAATTTAATAAAGGCAAGAATGTCGCGACGTTAATAGAAGTTCCAAAGACTCTACCTAAAAAAACAATTAGGTTTTAATGGTTATAAAATATGCAATTTCATTCAAAGCACAGTTGGACAAAGTAAGCTTCGTACAAATGCGACAGATTTAGAAAAGGTATTAGATGTATTAGAAGCTGACATTAATATAAAGGAGGATGGTAATTAATAAACATGCTTTTCAGGTCGCTGAAGCGGAATAAATAATCAAAAAGTTATTACTGACTAACCTGACTAATTATTAAATAATAACTATATATGTTATTAGGAGGATTAGTTAGTGAAGGCTATATATACAAAAGTACACCAAACAATTATGGATGTTTGGCGTTATGATATAAAAAGCGATTATAATCATCATTTTTTATTTAAAGAAGATACATTGAAAAATGCAATGTATCATCATATTCGAAATCGACTAGGTGATACATTCATAAAAGATAACAATTTAGCAATCTTTACAGAATATTATATCGAAACGAATCAAAAAATTGATTTAGTTGTTGTGAAGATAGATGTAGATAAAGCGAAAAATGATTATTTAGGTAATTGTGTAGAGGAAATAATAGCAATTGTAGAAATGAAGTATAAAGGACCATATGTTTCAGAAAAACATTTTATCAATGATGTTGAAAAAATATTAGTATTCACTAATCAGTTTACATCGGAGGCAACGAAGTTCTTTCTAGCATTTATTAGGGAAAAATATTTCCTTGCTGATGAAGTCACTAATTTTTTATCATTTTATGAAGGTTATCCAAGTGGGAGAATAGTAGAACTTTTATCATATGGATCTGTAGAAGAGGATGCTATGGTTTGGAAAGTATTTGAACCTTGATAAAAGCCAGTCTCTTAAATCATTTTTTGCATGATACATGCTAATACTATGCGCTGAAAAACAATCGAGTTATGCAACAGTGTCAAGTTACTGTAATGTATCTCAAAGTTTCTCAGCGCTTTTATATTGATTAAATAGGGGTGGTGGAAATGGTATGGATGTAGTAGCAGTAAATGAAATTGCTACAAGCCAAGCAGTATGGGCAATAGCTTGTTTGATCATTGCGTTTGGAGCATTTCGTTATTTAATTTGTAAAAATGATAAGTTGATGAACAGGGCAGAAGAACGTGAAAACAAATTAATGGATCACTTAGAACGGTCTAACGAATCGCAAGAAAGAACCGCAATTGCACTTGAGGGAATAAATCGGTCGTTGAATGTATTGGAAGGTCGTGTGGATCGTATCGAAAAGCATACACTCAATAATAAAAACACAGAAAGGGAAGACAAATAATGGATCTAACGAACATTTTTACACTTGCAGCGATAATGGTCGCCATCGTTTTAGCCGTTGCAGAGGTACTAAAAAAGACATATAAAATTAATACACAATACATGCCAATCACTTCTGTTGTGATTGGTATTTTTGTTGGTCTAGTTTGTTGGCCGTTATCTGAGTATCCATTGTACTTCATGTTAATTGCTGGTTTTGTTGCAGGATTAACAGCTTTTGGAACATTCGATTTATTGAAAGCATCCAATAAGGTTGGTGGATAGAATGACTAGTGTCACAACAACATGTCGAGATTTAGGTGAATTACTACCAGTGGCGCAAACAGCCTGCCGATTACTCTTTCAGGAATGCTATAAAGCAGGTATTCACAATATATTTGTCACGGAAACATACAGGTCGCAAGGACGCCAAAATTATTTGTATCAGCAGGGACGTACAAGACCAGGCAAAATTGTGACTTGGACACTTTTAAGCAATCATACTTCAAGATTAGCTTGGGACATTGCCGTGGCTCCCCCTAAACACTTATATGATGTAGATACATTAACAAAAGTCGGGGCAATCGCTCGTAAGTTAGGTATTACGTGGGGCGGTGATTGGACACGCAGAATCGATCGTCCGCATTTTGAAGTGAAGCGCAATTGGAAAATGCCAAGAGGTTACAAATTAGAAGGACAAATAATCGTGCCAAGTAACAGTAAATTGAAAGTCCAATTAATTGTGAAAGACAAGAAGGAGGAAGTTAAAGTGGCAAATACAATTTGGAATCCTGGTTCACCAGCTATGAGAACCGAGACGGAAAACTTTATTGCGCAGGCTGTGAAGGAGGGAATTATTAATGCTTCACAGTTGAAGGACTTACAAAGTGGAATCATGACGACAGATCGTTTGATTGGTTTATGCATTTCAATACATCAACGACGAGCAAATAAATAAACGGTAAAGCCCAGATCCATTTAAATTGAATCCGGGCTTTTTTATTCTAAAACCTTATTGGTATATTTAGGGATATGAAGTATACTTAATAAAAGAATCTCGTCAGAAAAATGTGGATTTACAGATTTCCACCGTTAAGAAAATAATTGTTACCAAACGACGGTTTGTAGACATTTGAAAGGATTTTTATAACCCTGTCTAGTAATAGTATGTTAACAAAATGATTATTTAGGAGGTATCTCTTTGAAACATTCTTTAATTCTATTTATTTCAATTTGTTTAATGCAACTATGTATATTAACAAACATAACTTTATTCAATGGTGAATGGAATGGCATTACTATGTGGTTGTGTACGGGTATCTTTATTTTTGCATCTACAATTTTTGGATTAAGCCGAATAGATTCCTCAAAAAATAACTAATTATAATACATCCAGTTTTTAGGTGTGTAACAACCCACAACTAATGTCACTTCGTTACACAAAAAAAGTCACGAAAGTCACGAAAAAGTCACATTTCTCCCGAAAACATGCGAATTTCGGCGAAAACAAGTTTTTGTACATTCGTAAGAAACCTTGCTATAATGGGCTTTGTGATTACATATGAAAGAGGGTAAAAGCATGAATGCTTACGACGAATGTATGCGTTCATGCTTTTTCTATGTCTTGATATATCAACGTTTGTAGGGGTTTTTTGAGGTTGGTTTTTTGGGAAAAGTCACGGAAAGTAAACATTTATTCTTCAATTGCTTTAGGGATAAATAAGCTTTATTAAAATAGTAGTGAAAATTTTCCCAATTCAATTTACAATATTAATATTAATTAAAAAGATTATTGAAATTAATTAAAATAATAACTATAGAGGTTTAGATAATGACATTCAGTAATACAATTATTCAATTAGACAAGGTGAAAAAATTTTCACATTACAATGTTGAAAATTTTATTGATATTTTACAAAATAAAGAATTTCTAATTAAGGACTTTTTGGAAATGATTAATAATTTTAGTATTATCATTAACCAAATACCGAATGATTCATATATGGATATGATTAACATAACTAATGTTTTTACAAATGATTTATTGCAATTAGGTCATGTTAATGATGATCAAGATGTAGAACCAGAGATAGGTTTTCCACATTTAGTAATAGCTATTATTAATCTTAATTTAGCAAACAAGATGGAATTTTTCGGGTTATTCGGTGAATCTCACAAAGCTTTACAGAAGGCTAAAGATCCATGGGTAATTCCTTTTGATACACATACTAAAGAGGGTGACATTTATTTAAAAAGAAGTATTGATTTGGATTTATTTTTAATTCCAATGGCCTCTTTTTCATCAGATGTAAGAACTTTTTTTGTTTCTAGAGCAGCTTTAAGTTTCCGTTTATCTAAAGTAATGGGTAATGTGGGAAATGAAGCAGAAATTATCTTTAAAAGTTACAAAAAATTCACAAAAACTGAAAGTCCGAGTAATTTCGATTTGTTATTTTACACAAATTATTTAGATCTATTAGATCCTGATTCAGAAAAAGCTAATTCAATAGTGAAATTATTAAACGACAGTTATTTAAAACTTAGTGATACTAACCATCGATTTTTAATTGCTTCATGCCTTGCCTTCAACCTTAGAAGTTTAGATTGGACAAAAAAAGCAATCGCAGAAGACAAAACTTTCTATTGGGCTGAGTTAATATATATGAGAATTTTGGAAGAGTGTCACGCCGAAAAAATAAATCATCATCAAATTATAGGTTTATTTTTAGATTTTATGGAAAGAGCAAGTATACTTTTTCCTGATAGAATTATGTTTGAGTTAATTAAACAAAAATATAGCATAATTTTTACCCAAATACTTGTGTCATGTATAGAGAAAAATGAAATGGAATTACTTCTTTCAATAGTCTACAATTGGAATGCTTTCAAACCAGGAAATTTAATTTTCCATGATATAACAGATAAGAACATATTCGTTACTATTCCGAATTTCAGTGGAAATGATGGTCCTATTTTCCTGATAAAATGTAATGATGAAATAATATTTATACCCATTCATAGTGTAATAAAGTTAGAAGAAATAATGGAATTAAAAAGTAAGGTTGAGGCGAGTTGGTATACACTAATTGGAAATGAAGTACCTTTAAATTTTCAAGAAGAATTTGTTATGTCTCGTGAGCAGTTAGATTATTCTATTGATTATATAAATGCGATTAAGAAGTTTATTGGATTAGAAGAATTAAAAGAAGAACTTGATAAATTACATTTACCAACAAAGTTTGAATACTTGGAAACATCTTGGACAAATACACCTATAATACCTATTCTATCTAATAATACTAAACATACTTTTAGTATAACAAGTGGTTATCAGCGAAATCAAATACCTGAAAATATAAATAATGTGTTAATATGGTTTGATCCAGCAGAAGATTTACATAGGGCTGCATTTGAGTTAAGTGGATTATTAAAGATTTTCGAAAAAAATAATGTAAATGTAGAAATTGTTCGAGAATCATCTTGTACAAAAAATGGTTTCATAGAAAAATACTCTGATCCTAAATATGATTTAATTTGGATTATTTCACATGGGGCCTTTGATTCAAATAATTCACCAAACTCTAATTTGAAAATTTCTAAAACTGAGTTTGTAACTGCTTGGGAATTACAAAAACACATCCCTAAAATGAGAAAGGGTCGCTACCTTGTTTTAAATGCTTGTTACAGTGGTTGTTCAGATGTCCGCAATAATAGTATGGGATTTATCGGTTTAGCTCCAAGTGCTACTAATGAAAGCCAAATTGTTTTAGGGCAGCTTTGGTTTGTTGATGTACTTGCTTCAGGTGTCCTAGGTATATTAACATTAGATTCCTTAATTAGAGGTGAAAGTTTACAATCTTCTTTAAAAAAATCTACATTAACAATGAGCAAAGGTAATATAACCATTTTAGAAGCCTTAAGGGCTATAGATAATAATTTAGAAATTATAGAGCGAGTAGAACGAACATCAGTACAGTATGAGATTCCATTCTATTCAATGTCTGGTGTAGTTTTTGATTAAAATGAAGTTTTGTCTCTTAAAGTGATTTAAATACGATAATATTTACTTTTCTTTTCATATCTTTAGCAACCTAGCAATTTCTTAAATTTATGATGCATCTTCTCAGTAGCAGCCACACGCATCCCAGAAGTAACATGTAAATAAATCTTCGAAGTAGTATCAGAGTTTTTATGCCCAACACGATTCATAATAAAATTCAAATCCACACCTGCCTCAGCCAGTAGACTAATATGTGTATGGCGGAGAATGTAGGTGCGGAATTGTTTGTTGATGTCTGTGAGGGCGCCGATGCGTCGGACGGTTTGGTTGAGCATTTTGACGGTAGGGGGGATACCTTCCTTGTCACCGAAGACAAAGCCGGAATTAGTCCATTCGCGAAATTCACGCCATTGGTAAAGCTGCTTTAATTTCTCCACTACAATATCATCAATATCGACGGAGCGGACACTGCCTGCTGTTTTTGGGGGAGTGAGCTCGAAGTCACCTCGTAAACTTTTCTTCGCATACACCGTTTTGTTGATATGAATAACCTTCTTCTCTAAATCGACATCCTCAAACTTTAACGCAACAGCTTCGCCTGGTCGCATTCCTGTAAAAGCGATTGCGTAGATCAACGTGCGATATATGATATTACGATGTTTGTCCACGTAACTTAAAAATTCCTTTAGTTCATCAGTTTCTAAATAAAGTTTTGCTGTATCCTCACTGCTAGCTTCCTCTAACGTCATTTTCTTCTTCGGCACAAAAGTAGCTTCTACAGGGTTCATTTCAATCAATCCAGATTCTTTGGCATAGGCAAATAACATTTTTGCTGTATTATGAGTACCTCTTAGCGTATTATAGGCTGTTCCATTAGCAAATAAATGATTGAGCAAACCTTGTAGTTCGATAGAAGTGATTGCGGTCATTTTCTTTTTGGCTAAGTAGCGATTGAGTAGGGAGATGCAGTAAGTACGATGCTCATTGGTCGTTTCTTTATTGCCTTTCATTCGGTAGAGCTTTAACCAATCTTGGCTAAATTCTTCGAACGTTATCTTCGCATCGAAGTAATATGCTTTGTTTAATTCAGCTATAGCTTTTTCAACTCTTTCGCGTGCTTCCGTTTTACTTTTACCACGACGTGTAATTTGACGGCGTTTGCCAGTGGCAGGGTTACGAGGGCCTTCACCAGTGCACCGCCAAGTTGTCTTATTTATTTGAACGAAATGCATTAGTTGTCACCACCTTTATGAGATTACTTCCCAAATTACTTTTAGTTTCTCAACTTCTTGCTCATTACAGTGGGGTAGAGACTTGTACCATTGTTGTAATGAGGGATTGTGAGGGAAAGGTTCTTTTAATGCAGGATTATAAGTAGGGTCATCGGACAAACCTGCAATGTCAATTAGCTTTATGTAATCATATTGATAGGCTGTGGCAATGCGTTGCAATGTGACAGGTGTTGGTTTGATCGCATTGCCAGTACGACGATCCGTTCCTCTTTCAAGCATAGCCAAGTAAGAAAACGTAATATCCATACGTTTTGCTGCATCACGTAAAGATTCATCACCACGTAGTTCCTTTAATAACTCACCTAAACTCAAAATCGTTCACCTTCATTTCATTAGTTTTGAATGCATATACCATTCTGTTTCCAACTATAAAATAGAGTTATCGTTCTGCCTATTCCAATTCAGCATAAGCAATTTTTTACTGCGGTATTGCTCAAGTCGTTTGAATGCAAAGTCATATTCCACATTAAATAGCCGTTGTACATTTTTGACAGTGAGTTCACTAGGGTCTAGTTCATCCAACATAAATGAGGGGACACAGGCATGGTACATAAAGTTGTTTGCTTTATATTCTTGGTATTCACGGAATAGGGGGTACATGCGTTGCTGATTGCCAGTATGTAAGAGAACATGGCCTAGTTCGTGGCAGAAATCTTGCCATTGTTGCTGCTTGGAAAGGGATTCGTCTAAAAATATGTATGATAAGTCGTCGGCATATAACGCTTGACTGGTATCTGCCCAATAAAAAACTTTAATTCCTAAATTTCTTGCGATTGCACTAAAATCCAATAGGGGAGGAGTAATGATATTCATTTTATAGTAGAAATTTTTAATGAAATCTTCTAAATAACTATTTTTCATAAAACCACCCAAATAAATAGAACGTTTGTTCTTTTTTATTTTAATATAAAACCCAACTTTTAAAAAGTAGGGTTAGAGTATTTAAACGAACAAGATATAAAATAAAGAAGAGACGAGTGGATGTTAGTTTTAGAAAAAGAGTCAGTAATAGCATTACTTTCATTTGAAGAGCTTCAAATTAGTATTAAATAGATTTATTTAGATAATTTTACTGATATTCATATCCAATCTATATCTTCTCTAAATTTATTATTTAAATGGATATATACTCTTCTTTTTGTTTTGGTAAACATCGGGTTAATTGTCACTGCTGTTGATGCTGAAGTAAGCTCTGGGATGATTTCAGGGGCAGTATCTATAACCCATTCAATTAGCCTTTCTTTCTTGAGATTCTTTTTGAATCCAGGAATATTAAACGGTTCAATCATATTATTTAATTCGTTCCGTTTGTATGCACCTATTGCAGCAGCAATATCGTCAACAACAATAAAAATATTATGTTTAATTAATTCTATAATATTATCATTGATAACAAATCCTAAGTTTTCATGATTGTGATATAGATGATTATAAAGGAACTCTCGAAGTATATTTTGAGACTCTTCTGAAATAGAATCTATCATTGCTATGGCATCATTAGGGGATAATTGGTCAATAACTTTTAGTATATTAGATTCATACTCGCCTTTAATTATGCCTAATTCTAAAGCTAACCGATATATATGCTTACATGGTTGTTTATTTCTAGAAAAATCAACACAGCTACATTCTTCTAAAGAAGTTGAATAACGTATTTTTTTCCCTTGAAAAACCGCAGAATAATTACTTTTGTCGATAGAAATGGGTGTGCATGCTATTTTCTTTGCTGAATTAATCCTTTTTAATTGGCTTTCTTGTTCGTGAATGTCTCCCCAAGATTTCCAAATATTTTTTAAATCCATAAGAACAACTCCTTTTTTACTAGTTTTTCTAGTGAAGTTATAATTTTAAATTTAATAATATTCAGTCTTTTGTTCAGTTAAGCAATACTGTTAAATATAAGTTATGTAAATTAAAGGACATTCCATATTTGGATGTCCTTATTATGTTACTTTTGTTGCCCGTTTATCATTTCCCAAATTGTTCGTAATTTGCGAAGTTCTTCTTCACCGGATTGTGGAAGCTCTTTATACCAAACACCAAGCTCTGGGTCATTAATAAATGCTTGAAAAGTAGCCTCGTCTTTTTCTTGTTGGGTTATTGTGGATGAGTCGGTGCGACCAAGAAGATAATCAGTGCTAACTTCAAAATAATCAGCAAATTTATTAAGTAAGTCAAAATCAGGTCTTCTTTCATCACGCTCATACATACTAATTGTGCTTTCAGCTAGACCGAAAAATTTAGCAAACTCTTTTTGAGACATATTTTTACGCTTTCGAAGAGTCTTAAGTTTTTGACCAAAAGGTTCTGTCATAATTTTATCACCTATCTTTATAATAACACATATTGTGTTAAAGAAAAATTTTTAATTTTTTGTTGACTTCACATTTTGTCTTGTTTTATATTATAAATAACAACACGATTCGTGTACTTGTGAGGAGGTGTTTAAATGAATAGGGAAAGAATAGGAAAAATTTTAATGGAATTACGGGGTGATACTTCCCGTGAAGAAGTATCTAAAGGCATTGGAGTAAGTGTAAGTGCGTTACAAATGTATGAGAATGGACAACGCATTCCTAAAGATGACATTAAAGTTAGAATAGCCTCCTACTATAATAAAACTGTAGGAGAAATTTTTTACACTTAAACTACACGAAACGTGAAGTTGGATAAAGGGGAGTTGATTAAAATGAGTGATTTTGATAATGGGAATTCTGCGGGTACGGAGTCTGAAACGACACTATTACTTCATGTGATTGAACAAGGTGTGCAGTCTTTATTACTTAGAGACAAGTACCTTCGAATTCTCATAGCAATTCAAACAATGATACTCATATATATATTGTTAAAATGAACTTCCTAACGGTAGTATTGATTATTTTCTCGTTGTATATGCAGACGTATGGTCGGGTTAACTACTTATTTGAAAGGAGGTGAGAAAGATGCGTAAACAAACTTTCAAAGAGTACTTGTTACGAAATTATCCACCAAATGTAAGGAGCTTGGAAGAGGCGTATGCTTGTAACATTTGGAAAGATTGTACTTTAGAAGAGGCGATAGATATGTCTAATAAAGTCATAGAGCTTTTTAAAGAAGTAAACATGACGTACACAGATGCATACGCCATGATTGGGTTCATTCGTATGGATTTAGACTATCGCTCTGAGCGCGTGAAGTTCTAGTCATGCGCATAATAATAAAGCCTTGTAAATTTTATAGATTCACAGAAAGGTAGAATTCAAATGCTGAACAACACTAAAGTAGAGGAAGGTTAGCACCAGTGAGGGTGCTAATCTTACCAACTAATATAATTGATGTCTGGTGTTTTCTTAAAGTGATCTCCGTAAGATTCAAGCCTATGAACAAATCGATATTTGTAAAAAGGGTGGATATAGTGTGTTTTGTTTAAAAACTATTAGAAAAACAAAAGGAATATCCCGTTATCAGTTAGCGAAACTATCAGGTGTGAAAGATTCTACTATCCAAATGATTGAAAATAGCGAGAATCCAAATCCTACATTCAAAATAATGTGCAAACTAGCAGATGCTTTAGAAGTGAGTTTGGATGATTTAAGGGGAGGTGAGAAGTTTGGGATGGAGCATGACAAAATCGAAGCGTAAGAAAAAGCGTAAAAAGCCATTCCCTTCGGATGAATTTCGAAATGTAAAAGGGGTTAAGCGTGAGCGGATGATTGCTGAAAGGAAAGCGAGACAACTTACGCAAGCACAGTTAGGGAAATTGGTTGGCTGTTCAACTGCAATGATAAGCGCTATTGAGAGTGGTCGAGTTAAACCAGGATTAGAGGTTTCATTACAGTTGGAAGTTGTTCTGGAGACATCACTTTTTGAATTATTTCCGGATTTATAAAAAAAGTACTTGACTTGGAGGGGGGCACATTTTTTCCAGTTTTCAAGAAATTGTACGAATGTAAACGAAAGAGAACAAAAATGAATGAGATTTTCAGTAACTAACCCTTAATTTTAAGAACAAAAACGAAACAGGGTGAAACAAATTATTTACATTTAATTACAATTTTGGATATAGGTCAAAATTTATAATGGAGGTAAGGACATGATCAATGTAAATTTTGATTCTGCTGAACTTCGGGCATTAATTAGGGAGGAAATGAGGGCAGCGATCAATGACTTGGATTGGCAAGTGAGGCCACTGCCGCCAATGCTTACGAGGAATGAGTTGAAACAGCTACTACGCATTGGGAATACGAAAACGTCCGAGCTGTTAGGAAGAGAGGATTTTCCTGTCTTACGTGAAGCGGGGGTGTTAATTCCAACACATTTGTTTATGAGATGGGTGGAGGATCATACGGAGTGGGTAGAGCAAAATGTGAAGCCTTTTAGATCCATAGGTTAATGTTTCATATGAAAATTTTAAAACACAACAACGTAATATTGTATTCCGGTTTGGAATGTAAAAGGTGGTGAGACGATGAAAATTGGCGCCATTTTGCAAGCCTGTCGTGAACGAGCAGGGTTGTCACAAGAGGAACTGGCATTTCGCATGAATCGATCGCAATCTTGTATCTCAAAATTCGAAAATAGCGTAAAGATTCCTGATGCCATCACCTTTATGGAATGGTTTAAGCAAACAAATACGCAAGAGGTCGCTGTCGCATTTTTAATGGGAATAGACGGGCTTACGATTTTACAAACATTGCTACCGATGGTTGGTGGGTTTGTATGTTGGATTATTTGATTAACTTTGCAAGAGGAAGTGAAAAAATGACGAATCGAAATGAATCAATTATTGAAAAAATCAAAGGGTTGTTGGCACTTGCAAATGACAATCAAAATGATGAAGAATGCCAGACTGCCTTTATGATGGCTCAAAAGTTAATGATTAAATATGATATTTCTTCGTCGGAATTAGTAGAAAACTACAACAATAGAGCTATCTCAGAAAATCAGGCTACTGCTTATAAAACCCTTTATTGGTGGGAACGGCAATTAGCGAATATTATTACACGTAATTTTAGAGTTACTTGGTATTACAACAGTAAAATTATTAAAGGTGCAAGTAAGAAGAAAAGAGCAATTGTGTTTATGGGATTTGAAAGTGATGTTGCTCTAGCTAAAGAAATGTATGTACTAGCTTACGATGTTTTAAGTTTTTACGTTCAGAAATTCGTTGACGACTACTATGATGGTGCGCAATTACACAGAACAAAAAGGATGACTACTGAATTAAAAAACTCGTACACAAGAGGTTTTTTGAGGGGGATGGAAGAGAAATTTGACGAACAAGTAAAAGCCATGGAGCAAGAATACGGACTAATGGTACTACTCCCAACAGAAGTGAAACAAGAGTATGATAAAAGATTTGGTAGCAGAAAAGGTCTAACTTATAAAATTCCTCCTGTGGAAGAAATAGAAGTATATCAAAGGGGATTCCGTGATGGAAATCAAGTGGATTATACAAAATCTTCATTAGATAAAGATAAATCATTGTTATGAATGAGGTGACGATTGAATGGAAAAAATCAAAGCGTTTTTAGCTTATCAAGAGGCAACTAAATTCACTTTGCATAGGGTAGCAAATGCCAATTTAGATATTTGTTATTCAAATTTTAAAATGATGGAATTGTTATCCATGTTAAAGGAAAAGCATGAAATGGCACAGAGTGCAGGTGTTTTAGCGATAGATTTTTATGATGGGATCTGTAATGTGCAAGTGTCGTATGACGATTTTCAACGTTTAACAGAAGGTGTTCAGGACATTCGCATTGAGCCGACTCTGTGTTCTGAGTCTTATTTTGAGTATTTAAATGCTGAAGTAGAGGGCATTCATTTAGTAGCTGTTCGTTCGATTGAAAAAGAAAAAATGCAAGCGCAATAGCACCTGCATAAAGGTTGAACTGTAGCTTTGGTCGGTCACAGTTCAAAAATTTAATAAAAATATTGTCCTTTTATTATGGACAAGAACTGGATAGAAGTCAATAAAGGAGGAACGGATATGAAAGAAGTTTTAGAGAAACTAAATACATTTCTGGCGCAGGAAGAAGAGTTGTTACGGGATTATGCGGTCGATGTAGCGGAAGCTTACGATAGTTGTTTGTATGTAAGCAATCAAAAGGATTACTTCGCACAAAAGGGTCGAGTTACTGCGATAAGAGATGCTATTGAATTAGTGGAAGATTTAGAGAATCAATTGCAAATCGTTTAGTTCATTTTTAGGGTTCATCAATTGTTAGTGAATTTGATGTTGCAACCTTGCACTCATAGGGTGGCGACAATTTGTCGCCACCCTTATGAAAGGAGAAGTCGCATGGATTTAACAGAGATTCAACACGCAGATAAAAAGGTATTAACAACGGCTCAAATTGCTGAGGCGTACGAAGTGGACAGTAAGTCGTTAATCCGTAATTTTCAACGAAACAAGGGGCATTATCAAGAAGGTACGCATTACTTTGCGCTTACAGGGGAAGCATTGAAACAATTTAAAGGTGGGCGACAAAATGTCGCCACCCTCAAATATGTATCATTGCTGTATTTGTGGACCGAAGAAGGGGCATTTTTGTTAGCGAAGTCACTCAATAACGACAAGGCATGGGAGGCATACCATTTGCTTATTGCGCAGTATTACAAACTGACAACCGAATTGCAGCAAGTACAGCCCGTTGCATTGCCCTATGACGAGAAACGCTTATTAGCTTTGGAGCAACGTGTACAGGAAATTGAACAACAGCTACATGGAATCACACTACATACAGGCGAGCAAAAGCGTTTACGACAAGCGGTGACTGAACGTGTCAATCAATTATGCATGGTGCAAGCGCGCCGTCCAGCCTTTTTCGCGTCCCTTTATCGTGAAATCAAACGCCGCTATCAAGTGGTGTCGTATCGAGATGTTCCACAGTGCAAGCTTCAAGATGCTTTGCACTTTATTTCCACATGGAGAGGAGGGGCGGATACATGAAACACTAAAAGTCGAAGCGTACGATCAATTTCAAACTCATATTGCTAATTTAACCAAATAGGCGAGGTAGAAAATGATGACAATATTTCGTGTTCAAAAAAAGGAGAACTATGTTGTTTTAGACAAGGGATTTTTGAATGATGAGAACTTAAGTTGGCAGGCGAAAGGGATGCTTGCTTACATGCTGTCGTTGCCTAATGATTGGCGTTTTACTATTCAAGACTTAACAAAACGCAGTAAAAATGGGCGTGATGCTACTAACAACATTGTCAAAGAGTTGACTGCTGCTGGGTACATCCAAAGGGAACAAAAAAGGAGTGAAGATGGTAAATTTGGTAAAACAGAGTTACTAGTTTTTGAAACGCCTGATTCTTTACCGTTTACTGAAAAGGCGTTACCGGATAATCCGGATACGGAAAACCCGACACTACTAAATAATAAATTACTAAATAATAAAATAAATAAATATAATGTCGAGCAACTCGACATTGTGCATGAAATTATTGCTCACTTAAACAAAACAGCTCTGAAAAACTTTAAAGCCACAACAACTGCAACCAAACGACTTATCCATGCCCGACTGAAGGATGGCTATACGTTGGAGCACTTCAAATGCGTGATTGACACGAAGGCTAAACAGTGGCTGCACAATCCGGACATGAATAAATATTTGCGTCCAGATACGTTGTTCAACGCTACGAAATTCGAAAGCTACTTGAACGAAAAACAGAGCGTACCATCAAACCAAACTCATTTGCCTGAATCACTCGATTTAGATTTTAGCAAGGGGGAAGATCTGTAATGACATACCAAAACATTAGCATCGAGTTAGCAGAAAAAAGTTTACTGGGAACGATGCTCCATGAAAATTATTTGATTGCAGATAGCAACTTAGAGGCAGCCCATTTTATTTCGCAAGTGCATCAAAATATTTTTACGAGCATGTTACAGCTTGTCAGTGAACGTAAAGCCGTTGACTATATCACATTGCTGACAACACGAGAGCCGATTGAACTTGGTGGGGCAAATTATTTAGCGGAGCTTGGGAGCTTTGCAAGTGCAACGAAATTCGAGGAGTACGAAACCATTGTGCTTGAGAATTGGCGCGAGCGATCCAAGCGTCAAATAATGGAGCAAGCACAGCAAGAAGATTGGGGCATAGCGGAAATTCAACAGGCACTGGACAAGCTAATGACGCTATATACAACTACCAATACGAGCATTAAAGCCGACCTGATGCAAATGGCGAAGCGACCTTTCGAGCAAGAAAACAGCAAAACAGGGGTGCTTACAGGGCTACTTGATTTGGATAAGCTGCTAAACGGCTTCCAAGATGCAGAGCTCACAATAATTGCAGCTAGACCCTCGATGGGGAAAACGGACACGATGAACCATATCGCACTAAAAGCAGGATGGGATGGCTATTTACCAATCATCTTCTCACTGGAAATGAGTCGTAGTACGCTTATTGATCGGCTGATTGCTGCAACAGGCAATTTTAATCGCTTAAAAATGCGCAATCCCTATGAGTATTTTACAGACGGCCAAAAAGAAAAGTGGATGTCAACGCTCGGCATGCTTGATAATGCCAATATCGAAATTGATGATCGAGCAGGGATGACCGTCCCACAGATTCGAGCTACTGCACGGAAAATTATTAAGGCCAACCCTGATAAGAAGCCCGTCATCTTAATCGATTACTTGCAAATCATTCAAGTGAACAACCCGCGCGATAATCAAACACAAGCAATTGGCCAAATCTCGTGGGATTTAAAGCAAATGGCGAAAGAATTTAATTGCCCTGTGATTTGCCTTGCTCAACTTAATCGCAGTGTCGAGCAACGCCAGGACAAACGCCCGGTAATGAGCGACTTACGAGACTCAGGCAATATTGAACAAGACGCTGATGTCATCGCATTTTTATATCGTGATGATTACTACGCTAAAGAATCCGAATGCCAAAATATGTTGGAGTTTATTATCGCTAAGCATCGAAATGGACCGACTGGCACGGTTTTTGCAAGCTATGTAAAAGACACAGGCCGACTGTCGAATATAGCCTGTAGTGTTGCCAGATGAGCGACCTTATCACAGTGAAAGAGATTTTGGAGTATGCGACAGAGTTTGAATTGAATTGGTTTGCCCATCAAGTCTATTGGGCTGTGTCTACAAAACAAATTCAGTTGGAAGATGATTCTAATAAATTGCTAGAGGTGGTCTATGACGATGTGGCTGTACGTGAAATGACCAATCGAAATGCCCTTGGCATTGGCCGCATTAAACTATACGTCGTCAAAAGCTTCGCGCAATATGCTTTTTACTTTGCTAGTAATCCACTAGAAGTCAATATGCTGCATCGAGCGTTATTTGGTGAAGTAGCAGGAGCTATTACGGAAGCGCATCGATTGTTAACAAAGGTGATGTATTTTGCCGATTTCGATATACAAACTTCACTGCTAGAATACCGAAAAACAATTGTGCAGTTTCCAGCCTATCTTGGCCATGCAGCGGCAGGACAATATCATTTGTACCGCTTAGATTTGCATAAAGGGGTGAGAGGAATTGTCTAAGCAAGAACGTGAAGAGATTATAGCCATTATCATGCTACGTAAAAACTACGCAGAGGAAATGCTTCGCAATATGTCAGATGAAGAGCTAGTGAAGACGTTGGATGAAGTATGTAAGGGACTTTAGCTTGAAGAAATGAGAGGGATGAAAATGGATAATGTGAACATTTATGAAATCATTGGCGTTTCTTTGGACCCTATATATCAGGCACTGAATCAGCTTCATGATGATGAAGAAATACTTATCGGTACACATATCATTCGCAAAACAGCTAAATTTTACGAAATTGAAAATGATTGTTTACATGAATACTTTAAAGAAAAAGAACGTTGCTATCAAGTGTTAAGCAATTTAGTCATGACCAATTAAAAAAGCTATGGCGGCAACCATAGCTTTGATAGAGCAAAGGCTTCTCCCTTGCTACCTGTAATAACATTATAGCATAAGGGGGAAGCATTTATGCGATTAAAACCACTAGTCATTTCGAACGACGGCATCCTACAAATCGACATCATGGAACTCCCCGAAAACTGCGTCATCGTCCTCTCCGATGGCATCGCAAAATTCACCGAGCTCCCTGCACACGCTAAGACAAAGATTGTGACGTATCAAGGCAAGGTGAGACGTGTTGAGTTTGATGAGGGGGAGGAGTTTTGAAGTATAGGAATAACTTTTGTAAGAATATGTCGTTATATTTTTGGGAATTATAATATGTTTCAGCAAACTTCTCAGTAAATATTGGCTAGAATTCTATATATAAGGGGTGATTAGTGATGAATTTTACAGAAATAGTTTTTATAATTGCATTAATAAAAAAGGCGGAGGAACTTGGATATAAATTTGAAACGGAGACTAATATTATTACAATTCGAGCACCAATTTCGGAATATGGTAATACTATTACTATTACACAACTAAATGAATTTAATGATTTTATTCAGAGTATTTTGCATAAAAATATGAAAAATGAATGTTAAACTTTTAAAGTAGCCGATAGTATTATATAATTGAAATAGTTTATTTACGAAAAATCGTTATTAAAAGAGGGATGATATGTTAGTACAATTTACCGTTGAAAATTTCCGAACAATATTTGAGAAAAAAACATTTTCAATGCAAACAGCTCCTTATTTAAAAAAGTTTGGGAATACAAATACTTTTAATTCTAGTCCTATTAATTTGTTAAAAAGTGCTGTGATGTTTGGTCCTAATGGGAGCGGAAAAACCAATATTATAAAGGCCATAGATTTATTAAAGAATATGATTATTAATTCTTATCGGATTAATGCTACAAAATCTGTCAAACTACCGTTCCAACCATTTAAAATGAGTCAAGAGACTAAAGATGATGAAGAAAAAGGGAGTACATTATTTGAAATTACTTTATTACTTAACAATAAATTATTCGAATACAAGATAAATTATAATAAAGAAATGATTTTAATGGAGTCACTTAAAGTGCTAACAGAAACTACTGATAAGCTTATGTTTAGACGAGAATTTGACGATAGCGAAAATAAATATGTTTATGAAATAGGTGAAAACTTCCCTGATTACCAAGAAAAAACAAAGAAGAATGTGCTTTATTTAACTGTTTTAAGTGAATTTGATAATGATTTTAATCAATTTGAAGGTAAAGAAGTTTACAATTGGTTCTTGAATGATTTAATAATTATTGAAGCAGATGATGATGGAATTAACAATAATTTTATTAAATTGTTAGATGATGAGATTAAGAAAGAAAATCTATTAGAGTTTCTAAAAATTGCGGATTTTAACATAGTTGATATTGATACTAGAAAGAGAATTACAGAAGTTCCTGAACATCTAAAGGCTTTAATGGTTTCAGAATTCAATCATGAAGTTGATGATCATTTTGAGTTTACTGATGTATATACAATTTATAATAAGTATGATTCTGATGGACAAATAAGTGGAACAACTCCTATTCATGTCGAGTCTTATGAATCTAGAGGAACAATTAAAATGATAAATTTAGCATTGATATTACTTGATGCTACTGAAAATTCTAGAACTATCTTTATAGATGAATTTGATAATGCACTACATTATGAGATTTCAGTATTCTTGTTAAAGTTATTTAATAGTGAGTTACACAATAAAAAATCTCAATTTATCATTAACACTCATGATTTATCATTACTAGATTCAAAATTTTTAAGAATTGATCAAATTTGGTTTTCAGAAAAAAATAAAAGTAACATTACTGATTTTTATTCGTTATATGATATCAATTTAGAATCTTCACATGCAAGGTCAGATTTATCTTATGCTAAAAAATATATGAAGGGTAAGTTTGGGGCAGTACCAATAATAAATGAATCAATGTTTAATTTTAACTTTTTTAATAAAGGTGATAAATATGGGACTACCAAATAGGAAAAAAAGAAATATAGTAGCGAAAAAAGATATATACATATTTACAGAAGGTAAAGAGACTGAAGTAATTTATTTAAATCGTATTAAACAATTATTAAGGGCTTCTACAATAAAAATAAAAGTTAGAGGAGTGGGGGAGTCTAGTAGCAATTTAGTTGATTATGCATATAGAGCAGTAAGTAGGGAAAAAAATGTTGGTTCTGTTTGGGTGGTATTTGATAGAGATGCCTTATCACCTAATGAGATACAAACAGCCTATAAAAGTGCAAAAATGAAAGGTATAGATGTAGCTTTTTCAAATATTAATTTTGAAATTTGGTTACTCTTACATTTTGAGTCGTTAATTTGTCCTACCCCTTTAACTAATAAATCCTTATATTCGAAATTGGAAAAATACCTTAATGTGAAAAATTATGAGAGAGATCATAAATCAAATGTGAAGCTTATAAACTCAATTGCTGATAATTATAAAACAGCAATAAAAAATAATTTAATGTTACTTGATCAATCCAGTTCGATGTTTGTTACTCCATACACTGACATTGTAAAGTTAATTCACTCAATAAATACATAAAACTACTAGCTTTATTGGAGGACAACTATGGATAGTAGAACATTGCTACCATCTCTTGTTGTCTTTTATTATTCAGGAATTCCCCATGTATAAATACTAATATCTTAATATGAATTATAATGGGCAACTATTTTAGATTTTAATTGCGTTGCTTTGGCATTCAAATTCCACCGCCACTTTACAATTTTGCAGGATTGTCTACTAATAGTTGAATAGAAATTTTTTATTTCCTCTTGTTATTTACAAGAGGAATTTTTTAGAAAAGAATAGTTGATAATTGGTTTTCTAGGACATCTTATCTTGCTATAATAGAATTAACTGAGACTTGAGTCATAGTTCTTTTGGTGTAAATAATCAGATAAGTATATTTCCAGTAGTGTCAAAAGGTAGAGAAAATGCTTATAAAGAGGATAAAGGTGAGGGAGTTTGAAGTCATTTAATTTTGAAGAAAATAAGAAACTTATTAAAAAAGAAATTTATAATAAACTTAGTATTTTGGCAGGTTTTGTAAGTGTAATGATTGCTTTGGGGATAATTTGTTATTTATTATCCTTATCAATATTTATATCTTTTTCTGAGAAATTATCGTTTTGGGAAGTATATAATCAATTATTTCAATTAATTAATTTTGGAAAAAGTAGTATTGAAGAGATTTTTGCTGGTTATAGTATAATACTTTTTTCAACCTTATCAATATTTTCAGCTTTTTTATATGCAGGCATTTTGATATTCTTAAAAAAAATCGAATATTTACGCAATAATTATGAATATCTAAGAGAACAAATTTATGATTTGTTAACGATGTTAATTTTTCTATTTGGTTTTCTCCCGATAATTGTAGGTTTTTTAATTACCAAGGATAATGAAACATTATTAAGTGAAATTAGTAATCTTTATCTAGTATCTTTGATAGGAATTTTACCACCGTATTTATATTCAAGTATATCTAAAATATATTATGCTACAGAAGAAAAACTATTTAGTAAATCTCTAATAAATCATATGGAAAAAAAGATAAATAATAATAAATAAGATTTATGAGTTCTACCAGCCCTCTGGACGACAATAAAAGGTATCAGCAAAATGCTGCCATCTTTTGTTGTCCTCTTTTTATTTTAACCAAAGGAGTGATGAATAGTGGATATATTAAAAAATATTGATGGTAAGGCTACTCAAAAAGCCATTGAAAAGATCTTACGACAATATCGAACATATCAACTAACGACACCAGAGGATTTTTTGCCTACTATTACAGCGAATTATACGTTAAACATGCCATCCTATAGTGGAAGATTTCATTCAAAAGTTGAAAATACGGCAATCCGAAATATAGAGCATTACAAGCAAGCGAAAGCCTTTTTTGAAAGATTTAATCGTGCTTTTTACAAATTGACGCAAAAAGAGCGGCAAATTATTGTTATGGCTTGTTTAGAGGAAACACCTTTGTATAATTATCAGATTTCAAAAAAACTTCATATTAGTGAGCGAACGTTTTATCGAATTAAGGCTCAAGCATTGTATAAATTGGCATTAGCTTTGCAAGTAGAGGTATATCAGGGGGACGAGGTGAAGAGTCAATGAATTTTGTCCAGCCAATACGTGATGTAGACAAGATTCGTGAAATTCGTAAAACGTTGCAAGATAATCCACGTGATGAATTGCTCTTTTGTTTCGGTATCTATACTGGGCTAAGAATTAGCGACATTTTGCGTTTAAAGGTAGGAGATGTTCGTCATAAGCAAGTCTTGTTTATAAAAGAGTTGAAAGTACAGAAAAAGAAGCAGAATAAGACGAAACGTATTCCGATATTAAAAGAACTGCAAAAAGTACTTACACCATATATAGAGGATAAAGAAGACCAGGAGTATTTATTCAAATCACGACAAGGTAAAAATAAACCAATCACGCGAGTAAGGGCATATGCAATATTACGTGCAGCTGCTTTGGCAAATGGCTTGGACGAAATAGGAACGCATACTCTACGTAAGACCTTTGGCTATCATGTGTATCAAGAAGAAAAAGATGTGGCGTTGCTTCAAGATATTTTTAATCATTCAGCTCCGTATATTACATTGAAATATATTGGGGTAAATCAAGATGCCATCGATCAAGCCTATCAAAAATTAAATAAACGATTGAAATTTTAAAATAGCACTGATAAGTTGGTGCTATTTTTATTTTACTTATTTTAGGAAATGGAGTAAGTTCTAGAATTGTTTCACACTTTCACACACTAAAGACATTTACAAAATATGGACTTGTAAATCTCATGATTTGAAAAGGAGGCAAAGTGTTGAGAAATCTGCTTTTTAACACTTTCTGCACATTAACAGAATGTAAGATATGTTAATGTCATTGTGGTATATTCAATATAAAAATAAATACGATTAATATGGAGGGTATATGAGGAAAAGAGAATTAGAAAACGAAATTTATGAAAAGAAAGATAAAAAATTATTGAAGTTTTTAATTAAGAATTATATGGTACAAAACGTTAAAAGAGAAGAATTAAAGAAAAATATCAATACATATAAAAGTTTGGATTCACAAGAAAAACAAATTTTACTATCTAGGTTGCAAGGAATAGAAGAAAAGTTTGATTTAACAACAGTATTTGTAGCAATAGTAGCGATTATTACCGGTTTTATAGGTGCATACGGGAGTTTATTAGAATCATTAGAGGATAATAAAAAAATATCGTTATTAGTAGTAGTATCATTTTATTTTATTTTGATTTTTGCATTCACTTACATATTATCTAAATTTAAAGATAATAAAGGGAACGCGAAGTACTTTATTAATTTGTTCAAACAAGAATAAATTTTATCTAATATAATGGCAGACTTTTGGCAGAATGTTGGCACACTCTTTCAAAATGAACATGCTATTATGGTAGTATGCAATATTTATCAAACAACATAACGATAGGCGATGCAGCAAAAGCTGCGTCGTCTTTTTTTGTCTTAGGTTCTTCTACCCAAGTAAGCCAGCCTGCGGGTCTCCGAGGCCCGAAAAAGGGCTAGATATATTGTGAAAAAAGGTATTCCTTCCATCCTGTAAATCAAGTGAGGTGTGTGCATGTGTGACAGCGAAAACGAAATTGGATGATCGAACGATTGTCAATACGAAAACGATTGCCAAAATGTTTAATATGACGGAACGGAATGTTCGTTATTTAGTTGAAGAAGGTGTGATTGCACGTGTTGCTCATGGACGCTATGATCTGATCGATACGGTCAGTCGCTATATTACTTTTTTGAAAATGTCCTTTGATGGTATTGATGAGAACAAGGTGATGGAGTCTTTAGATTATGAGAAATGGCTGCATGAGAAGGCGAAGCGGGAGAAGGCTGAAATTGAGTTGGCGTATTTAAAACGAGAAATGCATAAGGCGGATGAAGTGGAGAAAATTCAAAATCATATGGTCTTGGCATTTCGTTCAAAGATGTTGTCGCTCCCTTCAAAGTCTGCATTACTTTTAGCAAGTAAGGATGACCCGAAAATGATCGAAGCATTACTGGAAAGAGATATTCATGAGGCATTAGCAGAGCTTGCTGAGTATGATGCAGCACACTATTTCACAGAAGATAATGTTGAATTAGAATTGGAAGGTGATGAAGATGGTTCAAAAACAGACAATGAGTCTATTTAAAGGAATTGCTAGCTTAGTAGCACCT